>Ga0187810_10000124_pt1 | contig 36093 bp, 29 predicted proteins | sample NC_wetland_sal_i_9_FD_132963 | JGI IMG/M metagenome (GOLD analysis project Ga0187810, IMG submission 132963) | Wetland sediment microbial communities from Neuse River Estuary, North Carolina, USA - ASW_5 | ecosystem: Environmental > Aquatic > Freshwater > Wetlands > Sediment | place: USA: North...
CCCCCGAACAGTGCGCCCAGTACAACAAGGAGCATGCTGGCGTGGCGACATCCCCGCAGGAACCGACCGTCTTCTTCACCGGCAAGCCGTATGTCGATGGCCTCGGCTACGTCTTCAAGTACCGGAACTACAACCCGGAACTTTGCCGCTGGCAATCCGCCGATCCCTCCGGCTTTCCAGACGGAGCGAATAATCAGATCTACGCCCCGTGCCCGACGAGCGGAGTCGATCCGACTGGTTTGGATGCAGGGGATCAGGCATTTTCATTCGTATATACTGGTGCTATTAAATATCATAAACTAGACCCTAATGGGCAAATTGAATATACAGATGATGATTACTCCTTCAATGTTAGTTTTAATGTGGATAAACCAACCATTACCTCAAATGGAAAAAATCAGGTAAACTGGAGTGGTTCGGAGATAGAAGTAGAAGACATAACTACTATAAAAAATTCTGGATCTGGTTCACTAAGCATAACAAATCCAAAATCATTTAGCGGTACAGTTACATATAACAATGCAAATATATACATTTTCAAACCAATAACTTTTAATTTTAATGGACTATCTAATGCGACCACCACCATCACTCCTTCAAATCCGTCTCAACCCAAAACGGCAACGTATAATGCGACCACCTTACTTTATTTCGCTCTTAATTTTCGATACACCGCTAGTGACGGAACAACTGGGAATGTAATTCAAGATATTTTTCAAATGTCAATGGTAGGAACGCCTTTTACAGCATACGAATAAAAAGCCGCACACTATAAGCTGCGACTTGTTCCGACGCAAAACCGTAAAAATGTTATGAAATATTTTTGGATATCCTCTTGCTGCATAACTTTCTTTTTCTCAATTCCGGTTTCCGCACAGGTTGATTCAGGGGTAAGGTTAAGTTATATTAATGAGCAAGAATCGCTTCCCAAAGCAGTGTTTGGTCAAAATTTTTACTGGAAGTGGGAAAGCAAATCTTCAAAAGCTATCTCAATACCGATTTCTTTTGAAGCAAACAATAAAAAGATCGGGTTTGGATGTGCCAGTCCAATCATAAGATCAAATTTAAAATATGGTACCGTATCGGTGGCGGTAGAACCTATAGCAAGAGGTGAATCAGGACTGATAAGCGACCTTGGGAAGGCGATAGCGCATTATGGTGTTTTTTTTATTGCTGAAGGTGATTCTTCCAATCCTGGTACTGGCATGGGATCAGAGGGATTCTATTTTGGCGAACTGACGCAAGGATTAACCAAGGATAAATGGCCGACCGAATATAGGGGGACTCCGCTCAAAGTCGTATTTAGAGATGGGATGCTTCCACTCGGGAAAAAAGTATTGCTGGCCGAGTCGATCAGGATAAAGCCCAATAAGGATAATGTTGTTTCTGTCCCACCAAAACCCAAAGACGAAGTACATGAGTTCTCCATTTACATTACCGCAACCGAAGTTAAGCCATAATGTACATAATGCCTTCGGACATGAGAGGGGCTCGGAAGGCCAAAGAGATTTACCTTAATATAATAAATGCAGCTATGAATTACCATTTCAACCTTTCAGCTACAATTTACCTTTATGCAGCCGAGTAAAAAAATAATTTCATTATTGTTGTTTCTAATGTTAATAAATATTTTTTCCTTAGAGGCAGATCAAGTAACCAACTGGGATAAATTAACGCTAGGGATGTCGATGCAAAATGTTAAGAAATTGTTAGGAGATCCATCAGCCACTATGTGTCTTAAATCGGTGACCACAACTTCTTCAACGCCAGAACTTACTACTAAAGAATTTCGAAAAAGTACCAATCAAGCTTTAGGAGTTGGTACTACAATATGGACATATAATAAACCTGGTGAACAAATTGTAACACGTGATGGAAAGTTAGAAGGTAAAACACTCCGCTTTGATAAAAAAGGTGTTTTGATAGAAATAGCGAAAATCCCGCCTTTGGACACGAGAGGGGCTCGGAAGGCCAAAGACGAGCCTTCCACACAGGGGCAGGCCCCCTCGGCACCATAGACCGGAGAAGGTGAAATTCCTGCCTAACAAAACATGAAACTGGCGGAACAATGGGCGAAGCTCAATGCCGAGCACCGACCTGGTCGTCCAGAACGACATCCTGAAGGCGGTGGCGCAAAAAAAAGCAAGCCCTTCGTCCAAGTGAAGGGACGTACAGTACGTGATGGAGGAAGGGCTGGCGTTACAACTACTCTTCGTATATTAATAAATGCACATTCGCTTTACCTACTTGACATCTTTCAGACAGCCGAATAGACCTGCCAGAGCAACAACACAACCAATTGCACTACAAGCCCCCCGCACTCTCACACAGTAACACGCCAACCTCACACGAAAGAAACCTCAACCATGAAAAAAACCGCTCTCATCCTCCCCCTCCTTGTCGTCTCCATGAGTCTGCACGCCTCGGTAGGAGCCCTGCCCGACTTCCTCACCCCCGAGCAGTGTGCGCAGTACAATAAGGAGCATGCTGGTGTGGCGGCATCCCCGCAGGAACCGACCGTCTTCTTCACCGGCAAGCCGTATGTCGATGGCCTCGGCTACGTCTTCAAGTACCGGAACTACAACCCGGAACTCTGCCGCTGGCAATCCGCCGACCCCTCCGGCTTCCCGGATGGTGCGAACAATCAGATCTACGCCCCGTGCCCGACGAGCGGAGTTGACGCTCTTGGATTGGCGTGGCATTTCGTAGGGAAAAATAGTGGCAACAACTATAGCGGTACATTCAGTGTACCAGTGGATATCGATGGTACGGATAGCGGATATTACTCCATTACCGGCTTTTCGAATGGCACGGCAACTTCGCTTACGCTTTCCGTTTCCGTGCAGACAGGTATAAACGGTTGGTTTCAATCAGCCGATGCGGCAACTGGATCAACAATAACATTAAATATTAATCCGGTTTCCGGCGAAGTTACGATGTCCGGACTTATACAGGACACTGCACATGACAGCGGATTTACCATTGGCCAAGTTGATTCGGCATATAATGTTGGGATTGATGATGGAAAAAATGTCGTACAAGGAAAAATTGCCTATGGCAATACATATGCCTCCGGAGGTGGTACTTTAAAATTCGGCTTTACTGGTGCAGGCCTTGAAGTGGGGATTGAACTTCCATTGAATGCCGATTGGAGCAGGCTTGCCACACTGGATTTCAGCATTGACAAAGCGGAGTAAATACAACATGACACCACAAGCAATTACACTAATCGTTTCATTGATAAATTTAGCCCTTTTACTTGTATTGGTTCTTAGAAAAAAATAGATTGGGAAGGAGAGACAAGAGGTGCTTTCCCCAGTACCTGCCATAAAGGCAAAAAAGAGCACTTTCCTCTTCTCGTATAAAAGATGTCTATTGTTTCACTTCATGCCTTGACTATTACTTGATGTGTGGAGTGTTTATGGAACATGGCGTGTGTGGTGATGGTCTGGCAGTTTTCGACATTTGCGGCTGAAGCTCAGAGTATCGGGCAGTTTATAATAAAAACCACGTCTGACAGTGACCCGACTGTGGCCTTTGACTATTGGGTTGGGCAGGGTACGAGTGCTTCTTCTCAGGTTTTGCTGCTGGTTCCAGGGTACAACGGATCGGGGGCTAGGATGTTGACCCCGCAATGGGAAAGCTTCGCCGCAAAAAATCATCTCGTACTTCTGGCTCCAACTTTTAGAACATCTCCCGAGGAGCTTCAAATTCGCCACGGCTACTATTACCCCGACCAATGGAGCGGTGTGACGACTGAGAAAGCCCTACTGGAGCTTGGGCGGCGGGAAAAAGTCTCGGCAGATAAAATCCTGATATTCGGATTTTCGGCTGGCGCACATTTTGCCCATCGTTTTGCGCTTTGGAAGCCATCGCGGGTCAAGGCATTCGTGGCCTACTCTGCCGCATGGTGGGACAGTCCCACGGAACAACTGGCCCATGTCCCCGCGCTTATCATGTGCGGTGAGGACGATCCCCGCTACGAGGCCACTTTGCAATTTATGGTGAAGGGGCAATTGCTGGGTCTTCCCTGGGTTTGGCGTTCCTACCGGGGTACGGGCCATGAGATGATCCCTTCTGTTCAAAAAATGGCCGAGGTTTTTTTGGGACATTATGCGGCAGGCGAACCGGATGTTCCCTTTTACGGTGATGTGCAGACTTATCAATATGTCACCCCAGACAGGATGGAATCGATCCCGGAACAGGTAAGGGTTCGACTGCCGTCAAAGACTATCGCAGAACAATGGCGGCAGGAAAAGTAATCGTGTAAAATAATATGGATACCCCGGTCGATTATTTTTATGGCGAAAGTCTGCGGTGGGGGTTCGGCTTTGAGAATCCCAACAAGGCCGCCGTCATCTTCGCCTGTCTGTTTCCCCTGTGCTGGCTGCTCGGGTCGCTGACGTGGAGGATCAAGTCACCCTGGCTTAAGTGGCTGTGCTGCATGCTGACGGGGGGAGTTGTTTTGGCCGATGCGTTTTGCCTCTTTAAAACCTATTCCCGTGGAGGAGCGGTGGCGGCACTGGCGGGAACGCTCTATCTGATATGGAGAACCACTTCGTTTGAAGCGGGGTGGATGAAAAACATCCACTGCGGGAAATTCTATAGCGGGAGTTTTCTGGGAATTCTGGTGTTAGCTCTGTTCTGCTCGGTTGGGCTGGGGGAACGCTCCCTGGAACCGGTTGCAAATGACGACCCTTCTGTAAGTCATCGACTGATTTTATGGAGATCAGCGCTCGAAATGGCGGTGGATAATCCCCATGGGTTTGGCAGGGGGCATTCAGGAGAAGCCTACATGCAGTGGTATCAACCGCTCGAAATAACGGCTGGTTACCGGACGATGGTGAATAGTTATCTGACTTTTTTGGTGGAACGGGGATGGTTGTTATCAGCGCTTTTTGTATTCAGTTTTTCGCTCTTCTGGTTCTGGGCCGTGCCCTCTCGTGATTCACTGCTGCATTTTGAAATCATGATGGGATGGAGAGCGTCCATTCTGGCTTTTCTCGTGAGCGGATTCTTCAGTACGGTAATGGAGGAGCCACTCCTCTGGATTATTCCCGGCCTATGCCTGATTTTTTTAACCGTCGGAGGCATACTGAGTCGGGCCAAGTCATCGTTTCGGCAGTTATGCGGAGCTGGACTTGGCAGTGTCCTCATTCTCCTGGCTCTCTACACGGGGGGAATTGTCCAGAGGGTGAATGATCCCTTCACTCATACGTGCGGAACGATTGAAGGACGAAATACGATCACAGGAATAGGGCTGAGACGCATGACGACTGGCTCAACATCACGGTGGATCGTTATTCCTGACAGGGAGATACTGGGCGAAAATTACGGAAAATTGTTGCGCCAATGGGTCTTGCAATCCGGCGTTCAACTGAAAATTCAGGATAAAGTCAATCGGGCCACGACAAACCAGTTTCTACTGCTCGTTGGCAAGGCGGTGCAGTCCACCCCGATAGCATCGAGTCTGCCGGTTCTGCTCGTATCCCCGGCAGTCATTTCTGACGACCAAGCCGAACAATGGGTAAAGGCATGCCCGCATTTATTGCTCCTGGTGCCAAGTATTGATGAAGACGGGCGTGCTCGTTTTTGGGAGGAAAAGGCCGACTCAGTCCATTTAAGCCCGAACTCCATAGTAAAACTGGAAGGAGTGGGATTGCGGATAGACTGGGACTGGCCGGATGTCATCAGGATGACGCAGAAATTTCACTAGCGATTCATAAATTCATGAAAAGTTTAACCTTTATTTTAGTTGTTCTCGTACTTTTTCTCCAAATCACTCCAGCATCCCTTTTGGCTCAGGGGGAAAAAACTGCCAAAGCGATTACTCTTACCGAAGAACCCCAACAGGTTTCAGATGAACCGAAAAATCAAGCCGGGCCCAAAACCTTTGCCTACAAAATCAAGTCCGACCTGTACGACAACAAGGAACTGGTTGTTTATTATAGAATCTGGCTGGATGCAACGGGAAGGCCAGGGCCGCAGGCGGACAATGTGATATTCCAGGCTCCATACACCAATCTCGGAACCAATGGCAAATATTTTGACACCAGTTACCAGCGCAAATTGACCGATCAATATGGATATACCGTTTTCTCCCTTGTGGTCAAAGGCAGTCTGACTTACGTGGAAGATCGCGTCAAATGCCATTACTACCCGGAATCCGGTTCTTTCGATCTGGCCTTTAAAATCCAGGATTTTCTCAGGCAAAAATACAACTTAAGCTCGAAAAAACTCATCGTGGCCGGAGAATCAGGCGGGAGCGCCATGGCCGAGTTGATGGGGGTGCATGATTCTGACAGAATAGATGTGGTTGCATTCCCCGGGGGACGTTTTTTTGAGTCCCCCAAACCTGACAGCAAAATCGCATGGTTTGGCTTAAATACATGGGGAGATATTCCCGAACGAAGAAGCTCGTACAGTACCTTGAAGAGCCAAATGGATGGTATGGGTCTGCAATTGCTGTACTGCCAGACACCGCCGGAGTGGAAGGAAGTCACTTCAGGGAATTTTCACCATATACTGGGGCCACTGGCCGAGGAACTTCTGGTCGAATATATTCACGCAACCATTGAACTCCGTAATCAAAATAAGTTGTTTCCGGCATCTGGTTGGCCTGTCCAAATAGATGATGGAGGGAAAAAATTATTCATGCCGTCTCAGCATTTTCTGGAACTCTGGAAAAACGTTCCTCACGAAGCGGTGAAGCTGGTTGAGACCGGCACATCAACCCCGGATAATCCGATAACCATTTTCCCCACAACAAACGATCTGAAGGGAGTTGTACTGTTTTTCCATGACGACATCTTTGAACCGGATGTTCAACTCCTGGACAATCTCCAATATTTTGCTGATAATGGATTTGTTGCCTTCTCGCTTGACACGTCCGACGACCCGGACGAGAACCTTAAAAAAATCGACCAGTTGATTACGCATATTGAAGGCGAATCCAGATTCAATGATTTGCCCATATACCTTTCCGGCAGTGGGTATGGAGGACAGCTATCATTGGTGACCGCTTTTCATAGTCACAGTACGCGCATAAAAGCCGTTGCCACTATATCCTCACACCCGAATTGGACGTTTGACGAAACTCCCCCTGAGTTGGCCGTTCGCTCATCCCGTCTGCCCATATTGCTGATTTATGGTGAAAACGACTTCAAATTGACGACTCGTAATTACAATCTTGCAAAAATGCAGAAAGCGGCTCCGGGGGGCTCCAGACAGGTAATGATCAAAGTCATTCCCCATGGGGACGAAAACCTTGGAAAGGATTGGTTCAATTCATTAGATGATATTTGCGCCTTTTTTTCCCAGCAAAAATGAAGTTGCGTTGCGGATTGACCATGTGCCAGCCACCTTCGACCAGCCAAGCCGGTCCGCTCGGCGTCCGACTGATACCACTACATGTAAGCGCATCCCGAGCGGCCAAAACCTAGATAGGACATGCTGGATGTGAAAGGGACATGAAGGTGATGAGGTGACGATGGGGTGTCAGCCCCTCCAGCGACCATGATATAAGTGGAACAAAGTGAATCAGAAAGTTCCACTTTTCTCCAATGCCTTGTCAGCTAACCATTCCAGGTGGTAGGTAGGAACCATTTTTCCCCTGGGGATGTGGAACATAAGTTTTTGCCGAGTTCCGACTTGGGTAAAGATTTTTTGATAGAGTTGGGTCATACAAATAAAGGAGAAATTATCGATGAATGACAATCAACCCATGAATTTTTTAAACCTGCGCTGTATGACAACAACACCCACGCCACCCGATTCTCTGCTATCCAAGAAGGAAGCCGCACAGCTTTTAAAAATCTCTCTACGAACTTTAGATACTTGGATGGCTCAACGACTCATTCCGTTTTTCAAAATAGGCGACGCAAAGAATGCCATTGTAAGATTCAAGCGTGAAGACATTTTGCAAGCACTGTCCCGATTCAAGGTGTACGCCGAAGGGTATGCAACATAAGCAAAAGACCGGCGATCTTTCCAAGATAAAACCGGCTTGTGAATAGCCGAGACGATACAAGGTAAAGTTCTCTCTTCCGCTTTTTTCATCACGAGTATTTGCCGTCTAATCTACTGCGTCTTGCCGCTGCGATACTCTTCCTTGCCCGCTCAATGCAACTTGACTCAAAACATCTTCGCTGCCTTTAGATCATTTATCATTTAATTAGTCGCATAGTTGGCATGATGGAAGAAGTCACACGTGTCGCACACAACGTCCAAAACCCCTATTTATAGCACACAGAGCACACAACTTTTTTGCGAAACCTAACGTTATTTTGCAAAAGAAGGTAAAAATTCGCTTCGTCATAACGTGTTGATTTATTTGATGGTTACGCAACAAAACGCAAACTAATCATATTAGGATTCTGGTTTCGAATCCCGTTAGGGTCGCCCTATGTGGGTTGGGCTTTTTTCTTGCTTGCGGACAGTTGCGAAGCTCAAAATTTCACGGTGACTTTCCAGTCACTGTTGCTAGTAGGGGCAGGTGGTCAACCTTCTGAAATCTGTTGCGGATGGGTGTGACGGGATTATTGGGAAGCAGGTTCCGGCGAATAGCGCCACACCCATTTGTCGTTTTCATACCAACCGTTGGACCAGAGTTTGTACCGGTCATCCGGCGTGAGTTGATAATGGTACGGCTCGCCGCTGGTCACGTCGTGCGGGAGTTGTTTTCCCAGCTCATCCAGCGATGCGGGATAGCGTCGCTTTTGCAAATAATACTTCTCCAGCTCGCAGGAAATGATCCCCATGTCCACCCAGGCTTGCGGACGGGCGGACCACACACACTCCATCCTGGAAAAATCGGCTACCGATGATTTTGCATAATAATTTATCGGGTCGTAACTCGACACCCAATCATGTAGATATTTTTCGTATTTTTTGGCCTTGTCTGGATAAACCCGATGAGCCGCAGGATCGACTGTAGGCAGCAAATATTTATATATCAGTTCCGTCGCACAGGTTTTATTCAGGTCAAACCAGCCGGCAGGCGCGACCTGCCAAATGTAAGACTCCAGCCAGAACTGCCATGTGGGAAATGTTGCGCCTGTCGAAGAAATTTTGGCGAAATAGGCATGCCGCTCCCAGAGATACTTCTCTTTTAAATAATCTTCCTCGCGCCCAAAATTAAAACAGTTTTCCTCCCGCATGAGCCAGTGGAAATCTTTCAGGAAGTCGAGTTTCCGCAATTCTTCTTCCATCGCATCCAAGTCTGCCGTCGTGAAGCGATGTCTCTCACTACCCTGCCAAATCACGCCAAGGCAATGATCCACTGTGCTCATCCTCATGATATCCGGTATGAGCAGAGGCTCATGCTTCATCGCATTCTGTAATTTAAAAAGAATATGCATGTCCGCGAGGGATTGCTGGTTTTGTCCCGCTTCCAGTTCGTTTAAAATTTTTACTTGAAGGGCCTTTCCCAAAGTCATGACTGCCTCCAAGTGGGGGCGAGGAATATCCACCACCGACACCGGAGCATAATTCACCGGGAAGCGCCCGTATTTCCGTAGCGAAGCATTTTCCAGTTCCTTCCATTCGGCGGCGTGTTCGTCGAAGTGCGCGGCAATGATCTGGGTGGTCGATTCGCCGGAATGTTTGGCGGCAAAAGCCGGATCGCTCAGATAATAATCCCGCAACACTTCCAAATCGCATTTTTCCCCGTCTTGCCAGTTGCCGAAGGATTCCGGCTTTTTCTTTTTATCCGCGGACTTGTCTTCCCATCCCATGTCCTCAATGGTTTGCGCACTTTTGCTCTGGGAGAGGACAACCCCCGGTTGATCCTGATGCTCATAAAGCCCTGCCAGAAGCGGTGTCATGCAAAAATTCTCATCATCCGGGACGGGAGGCGGGATGAAGGATTGTGGATCGAGGGTTTCCCCCTGCGCTTCCAGCTTGGCTTTCAGGGCGGCCCAGGCACGGGCACCACGCCAGTCCTCCTCAACGTAAAACAAAACCACCAGCGTGACCAGTGCGACTACAGCCAATAAGTAGCGACGCAGCATGAGGGGGCTGACAAGCCATACGGCAAAATCGAAGAGACGTTTTTTCATCGAAATCCTTTCGGATAACCCATGGCTCCCGCATGTTCATCATCGAGAAGTTCGAGTTCCCGGGGAGGCCTGTTAATTATGTGATGAGTCGGTTTTTCGCATCTGTCAAATCTCCGAATAATGCAAGACCACCGGAAAAGTTCGTGTTAACATCTAGCTCAGGATGAGTTTGAGTCCGCCGACGGCGCTGAGTGATATGACGAGGATTTCAAAAATCCGCTGGGGGATGCGGACGATGATCCACTGCCCGAGAAGCATCCCGGCCACCATCGCGGGCAGGACGAGGAGGGTGAAGGGGAGGGTGTCGAGCTTCATGATTCCCAGGTGGATGCTGAAGGGGATTTTGAAGAGGTTGATGAGGAAGAAAAACCAGGCGACGGTGCCGACAAATTCCATTTTGGGCAGATCGAGCGCCAGAAAGTAGAGCGTCATGATGGGGCCGGCGGCATTGGCGAGCATCGTGGTGATTCCGCCCAGCAGTCCCATGGGCCAGGCAAAGCCGTGACCGTGGACGTACTGTTCCATGTTCTTCCCGAACAAACGATTGATGACGTGAAGCACGGCCATGCTGAGAACAATCCAGCCGATGACGTGACTGAAAATCCCGGCGGGGATGGCCCCCATGATCAGATAGCCGATGATCACCCCGGCAAGTGCGGGTGGGATAATCCTTCTCAGCACGCGCCATTTTGCGTTTCGGCGGTATATCCACACCGCGCCGATGTCAGCCGCGACAAGTACCAGAAGAAGCAGGCCGGTGGAGGAGCGGGCGTCCATGACCATGGCCATCAGGACGACGGAGAGCATGCCGACGCCGAGGATTCCGGCCTTTGCCAGCCCGGCGCAGAAGGCGGCCAGCAGGGAGGCCGCCCAACCCCCGAAGCTCAAGTCCGGCAACATGGGCGTGAGGGAGTCCGGGGGCGGGATTCATTCGATAAACTCCAGGGCAAAGGCATAGCGTACAAGGTTGGTGAGCCGGACTTCAACGTAGTAGAGCGGCAGACGCAGCACTTTGCAAATGAAACAGCTCTGGTCGCTGTGAGGGGCGGAGAAGTTGGTTCCCATCCCGGCACTCCAGATGCTGTCCGCGTGGGGGAAAAAGATATCGGCCTGTATTCCCCCGAAATTTTCCGTATACCACTTGGCGGAAAACTCGGCGCATTCTCCCGGCGTCGGCGGAGAATCGAGTGAGACGGTCCAGTTTTCCACACCCGACCAGTTTTCGTTTCGGATGAAGACGACTGTGCCTTTATGCTGGCATTCCAGGGCGATGTGATAGACCCGGAAGGCTCGGCCCTCGGCGTCGAGATCGGACGGGTTGATGGGGATGAAATGGAAGCCCTCGGGATCTCCCGTTTGAAAGAGGATGAGCATCGACTGCAATTGCGTGAGGAGGAACATCCGCTGGTAGTTTTCGCTTTCGGCTTTGCTGGAAGTCAACTCCCGCCAGACCCATTCGTTGTTGGGGTCGGCATTTGGAGGGCAATCATCTTCGCTTGTTTCGTTTTCTGGATTCATTTTTTTCTCCCTTTTTGGGTTGCTAAATAAGAGAAATCATCTTCCGTGCCAGTCCTTGTTGATTATTTTGTAAAATACACAGCGATAAATAGATACAAATCAATAAATCCGATTTGTATACAAGATGGGAGATTTTGAGTAAGACTATATCGTGCAAATGCAATGCAAACGCTCGATGGATTGCATGGGACATTGCAAAATGTAAGGACGACATGAAAGTACTGCTTCTGACAACCGGCGGAGGGTCTGACGAAATCCGTTACCTGAAATCCCGGGGGATCTCGGCGCGGACTGCTTCTGCCGACGAAGTGCCGCCTCTCGACGGGCTCACGACCCAGCAGGTTTATGTTATTTCAGCAAAGCTTCTGGAAGACGCTTCGTGGCCGGAAATCCGTGTGACGCTGGCAGAATCAAACCGCTGCTTCATCGTCATCCAGGCACTTGCGGATTCGGGTTTTCTCGTCCGTGCCATCAAGGACGGAGCTTATGACGTATGCTTTGAAGGAGACTCGCCCGAACGATATCAGGGCGCATTGCAGGCAGCTCTTAACGCGCAGACGCTTTGGCTGCAACTCTACGGACAGGTCGGCAAGGGACCGCGTCCTCTCCTGGTGGGAGAGTCTGAGTCGATCCGCAATTTGCGTCACGTCATCGAGCGCATTGCACCGACCGACGCCACCGTGCTGATTTTAGGAGAATCCGGTTCCGGCAAGGAAATGGTTGCCCGCTCCATCCACGGCATGACCAGTTCCCGGCCCTTCGTTGCCGTCAACTGCGCGGCCTTTCCCAGCGAACTCATGGAGGCGGAACTCTTCGGCTCCGCAAAGGGCGCCTACACGGGAGCCCTCAGCCAGCGGGCGGGACTCGTTCGAGAGGCCGAAGGCGGCACGCTTTTTCTCGACGAAATCGGCGAACTTGGCCTCCAACTCCAACCCAAGCTCCTCCGCTTTCTGGAAACCCGCCGCACCCGCGCCGTGGGTGACACGAAGGAATATTCCTCCTCCGCCCGCATCATCACCGCCACCAACCGTGACCTCTATTCCCAGTCACTCGCCGGAAAATTCCGCAGCGACCTCTACTACCGCCTGGCCGAGATTACCCTCACCGTCCCACCTCTCCGCGAACGGCTGGGGGATATTCCCTTTTTGGCGGATGAAATCCTCCATCACGCCTCCATCCGCTTCGGGAAAAATTTTGACGGCATCGATTCCGTTCTCCTCGAAAAATGGAAGCAGTACCACTGGCCCGGCAATGTCCGAGAACTCAAGCACGTGATCGACCGCATGGCCCTTTTCTATGACGGCCCCGTTTTGCGCGCCGACTGGTGGAACCTTCCGTCTTCCGAGGCATCCTCCTCACCTGCAAACACCGACGCGATGATGACCGGAGAACCAACCGAAACAAATTCTCCTGTCCCTGCCACAAACATCATTCTGGATCGTCAGGGAAAATTGAAGGAAGCCCGCCGACTTCTGGCAGAAGGCGCACATGATCTGGCATGGGTGGCCGCACATCTGGGCATTCACCCCAGCACACTTTACCGCTGGCGCATCCGAAAGCGGTGCTAGGGTCTTAGAGCTAATCCCTTGCAAGAAATTCTCTTTCCTCTTTTTCTGAAATTCTTCTGGAAACAGACAGTCCCTTTGTCTCATGATGACCTTGTCAAAAGGAGATCACGCCATGAGCAAGAACTGGAATAAATACAAACCGCCGATCGACGCAGCAAAAATTCTGGAGGCTTGTCCCGCCGTCACTGTTGGAGAATCGCTGGAACAATTCCAGAATCTCTGCTGCGGCGCTCCCGGCCAAAGCTATTACGAGGTCACCTACGACATTCCCGGCAAAGGTCCCATCGTCGAGGCCACCGTCGCCCGAGTCCGCAACGGCATCGCCGCCAACTACCCCGACCCCTCCATCCGCCGTCGTGATCCCAACTGCATGGTCATCGCCGACAACCTGCCGACGAATAAAACCACCTTTGAAAAACGTTTTGGAAAACCCTTCACCTCTCTTCGTGCGGAAACCTTTGCCTGGCTCAAATCCCAACCCCTGACCGTCTTTGGCTTCATCGCCGGACAAAAGGGGATGGGGGCCGACGCCCTTGCCATCGTCCCGAGCAACGCGACCTTTTTCGCTTTCGGACTCGGCCTTCTCCAGGGAATGATCCCTTTCGACGAAATCCCCGAGGACTTCAATCCGCAGGCCGTCGTCTACGTTGCCCCGCCGTTCCGCCACACACACTTTGACGGGAAGCAGATCGTCGTCCACAACCGCGCTCCCGGCATGCACGAGGTTTTTTCCTACAATCTCTACCCCGGTCCCAGCGCCAAAAAGGGAGTCTACAGCATCCTTCTCGACCTCGGTGAAAAGGAGGGCTGGATCACCACCCACTGCTCCGCAGTCCAGGTCATCACGCCGTATGACTACACCGTCTGCTTCATGCATGAAGGCGCCAGCGGCGGCGGCAAAAGCGAATTCCTCGAAAACGCCCACCGCGAGCCGGATGGCCGCCTCCTCGTCGGAGAAAACGTCATCACCCGCGAACGGCGCTACATCGAAATGCCCCGCACCTGCGACCTCCATCCCGTCACCGACGACATGGCCCTCTGCCACCCCTCCATTCAAAATCCGTCCCGTGGCAAACTCCGCATCACCGACGCGGAAAAATCTTGGTTCCTCCGGGTCAACCACATCGACCACTATGGCACCGACCGCACCTTGGAACAACTCACCCTCACACCCGGCAAGCCGATGCTCTTCCTCAACATCGATGCCGTGCCGAACAGCACCGCCCTTCTCTGGGAACACATTGAGGACGCTCCTGGCGTTCCCTGCCCGAACCCCCGCGTCATCGTCCCCAGAGAATCCGTCCCCAACATTGTCAGCCAGCCCGTCACCGTCGATGTCCGCAGCTTCGGTGTCCGCTGCCCTCCCTGTACGCGGGAAAATCCCACCTACGGCATCATGGGCATCTTCCACCTCCTGCCTCCGGCCCTCGCCTGGCTCTGGCGGCTCGTCGCCCCCCGCGGCTTCGGCAACCCCAGCATCATCGACAGCGGCGGGATGAAGAGCGAAGGCGTCGGCTCCTACTGGCCCTTCTGCACCGGCCTCCGCGTCGATCAGGCCAACCTCCTCCTGCGCCAATTCACTGATCACCCTCGCGTGCGCTACATCCTCTGCCCCAACCAGCACGTTGGAGCGTGGAAGACCGGCTTCATGCCCCAGTGGCTCACCCGTGAATACCTGGCCCGCCGGGGTAGCGCCCGCTTCAAACCGGAGCTCCTCCTCCCGGCCCGCTGTCCGCTCCTTGGTTACAACCTGCACCAGATCCACATTGAGGGACACCTCATCACCCGGTGGTTCATTCAGGTTGAAACCCAGCCGGAAGTCGGCGTCGAGGCTTACGATAAAGGTGCCGCCATGCTCAATGAATTCTTCCTCACCTGCCTGAAGGACTTCGACGACCCCAAACTCGACCCCCTCGGCAAGGACATCATCCAGTGCTGCCTCAACGGCGGCAAACAGGACGACTATGAAAAATTCATCGAGAGCAAGAACTGAGGTCCAGCCGGGGACATCCGCATGCCTCCGAACTCGTCAAACTCTCAGACTCAGGGCGATTCTTTGAAATTCCGGGTGGGGTGCCTTTCCACCCTGCTCGGATTTTTTATTCCCCTCTTTCTCCTTTTCCCGCTCTGGTTCGACTCGGGCTGGAAGACCGCCCTCACCGTTTGCGTCATCACCTTCGGGGTGTTGCAAACCATTGCCATCATATCCTTCGCCCTCATCCGCAACCTCTCGTGGATCGGCGTCGCCACACCCTTCCTCCTCGGTGTGCTCTACAGCCTCATGCCCGATCTCCTGATCATCCCGGTCGATCACACTGTCGTCCTTGCCGCCGGGGCGCTCTTTTCCTACTACCTCGCGTTGCGGAAAATCCCTGGTGTCCCCTGGTGGGTGCTCGCTTCGATGCTCGGAGCCGCCGTCTACACCCTGATTGGCGAAATCATCCCCACACCGGTGGACGAACTCCTTGTCGGACTCATTTCATTTGCCGTCGCCTCCTTCGGCATCGCCCAAGCTGCCATGAAAAATCTCCAGGTCCACGTCGACACCTTCATGAAAGAAAACGTTTCCCGGCAAAACAGACCACCGGGTGACATCATCGATGTCGAAGCCCATGACGTGAGCGACAAGCCGAAAGACTCCATCGAGTAAAACCACCCGCCGATGCCCTGATTTACCCCCACCAATCCGTAACACGTTTCATGCGATAGGGTAGAATTGAAATGAAAGAATAAAAACCATTTGAAATGAATCAAATGAATTCATACGGGCAACAAATGGCCTTTATTGTTGCCCGTATGGATTATACATTCAACAACATTTTCTTTCAAGCTCCGTCTGTTTCAGGAGCCGGAACTTACTCTGAAATTTGGTGTGGCATGAAAGTCACCTCGCCCCGGAGAGTCGCTGTCCGAGCGACTTCTCCCGGTAGGTCTTGGGCGAAAGACCGTGACGTTGTCGGAACCATTTGGTGAAGTGAGACGCCTGCTTGAAGCCGAGGCGATAACCGATTTCCTTGATCGGCAGTGACGACGCTTCCAGATTGCGCATAGCCAAATCCTCCCGCAGCCGATCCCAGTAGACGCGGGTGGTAAGGCCGAATTCCTTCCAGTAAAGGCGGTCCAGATGCGCGCGCCCCAGCCCGGTTTCCTTTTGGAGCAGTGCCGAAGGAAAACCCGCGTCCAGAGGAGCCTCGTGCAAACATTGCACAGCCCGCAACACCCGCTCATCACATTCCCCGGCCTGGGCAAGAAACCTGTTCTTCCGCGTGAGCGCATTGGAAAAATCAATCAGCCATTGGAGGAACAATTGCTGGAAGCGGAGAAAGACCGGGTAGTCGGTCGCTTGGGCAGGGAAATCAATTCTTACATGCGGCAAATGACGATGGACGAGGCGGCACAGGGCCATCGCACTCCGTTCCATGCGGGGAAATTCACGCGAGTTCAAAACTAACCCGTCACGTCCGGAAAAAAGATGTTCCCCCGTCGGCCATTCACAGCGGAAGTGAACCGAGACCAGCCGCGCATCAAGAGAAAACTTTTGCGTCATGGAGCCGATGGGGGAAATAATCCATTGCCCGGTTCTGGCCCTCCACGTTTTGCCTTCCATCTCCACCTGCACATGTCCGCGTCGCATGAGCCATGCCCAGTAGCCCCGGCTGTGGTCGGCCCGCATGGATCGTGATTCGTCCGCCACATCGCCCTCCCACACCCACAACAATTCCGAGCGGAGGCTGGCCCAGCGATGGAGCGGCGTGGGCAGGCGATGCGAAAGGGATACGGTCATGTCCAAAAAAGATAATTTTATGTACAAGTCATGCAAGCAAATACCGTTGTCGTGCGAATGGTGAAGTGGAACGAGGTTCTTCGCATCGGACGCTTTTTACCAGCGGATGTGTACTCCATTCGGGATATTTCTGGCGTCCAAGAGCCTGTCTGAAAAATAGGAAAGGCTGCCGTTGCCTGTACCCTTGCCCCTGGGGCCAGGCGCGAGGAGGGAGAATGCTGGAGTCTTTGACCGACGAGCAACAAAGCCCGAGGGCCACCGCCCGCCCCTCCTTGGCCGGGTGCATTCGCCTTCTGGCTTCGTCTCTCTTCCGTTGCAGATAAGGGGGTCCTATGCTCCTTCATCGTTTCTCGCCAGAAAGTCAAATCCCTCCTGCGGCAGTCTTCCCTACTTTTCAGACAGGCTCTAAGACAAAACGTGTCGTTAAAATTCCTCACCGTGTGGCGAGGTTTGCTCACATTGGCTAATGCGAAACTTCAGTTAAAATTGAATGCCCTGAGTAAACACACCGGCCATAACGTTAAAGCTAAACTTTTTTGCCACTCCTTCGCTTTTGTAATCACTTTTGGAATGATTCCTGCCTCTCTTTTTCGTAACATTTGTACAATCAAAATCATGAATTCCTCTGCCATAGGAAATGGATGTGAGTCGGGCTGTGCATTCTCGCGCAGGCCCCTGTTGGATGTTTCTGCCTGTCGCATCATAGATGATCTCAGCCTGCTCGTGGATGTCTGCCAGATCCTTGAACGGAGTCTCGATCTCGGCGAGGTCATCAAGCCTGTCCTCGCACATATGAGCAAGGCTGCCGGAATGTTGCGGGGCGCTCTTTCCATTCTCAGCCGTGACGGCAAGAACATCCTCATCGACGAATCGTTCGGTTACGACAGAGACGAATGCGAAACCGGGCGCAGCAAGATTGCAGAAAAACTCATCCGCAAGGTAATCGAAACCGACTCGCCTGTCGTCGTACCCGATATCACCCAGAGCGAGCACTTCAAGCACCGCATCCCCACGCTTGCATCCTATGCTGTCGAGGAGAATGGTCTGGTCACCTCCTTTATCAGTGTCCCCATCAAATCGGCCCAAAATGTCATCGGCACACTCAGCGTCGAGCGCCAGGTGCAACGCCGTGAAGGTTTCGAGCACGACTTGCGCCTCCTCACGCTTATCTCGTCGGTACTTGCACAGGCCGTTGTCCTTCGTTGCTCGGCGCAGGAACGGATGCAGGACTTGCGACAGGAAAACGAGCGCCTTCAGGAACAGATCAAGAATCTCTTCAAGCCACAGAACATGATCGGCAGTTCGAGCGGGATGCGGTCGGTCTACTTTCATATCGAGCAGGTTGCCTCGTCAAACACCACCGTTTTCATTCGCGGAGAAAGCGGGGTCGGCAAGGAACTCGTCGCCAACGCCATCCATCAGAACAGCGCCCGGAAAAAAGGCTCTTTCGTCAAAGTGAACTGTGCCGCGCTGCCTGATTCCATCATCGAGAGCGAGCTTTTCGGCCACGAAAAAGGTGCTTTTACGGGGGCCATTTCCATGCGCAAAGGCCGCTTCGAGCTTGCCGACGGCGGCACGATTTTTCTGGATGAAATCGGAGACCTGTCCGTCTCGACACAGATCAAGCTTCTGCGCGTTCTTCAGGAACGGGAGTTCGAGCGCGTCGGCAGCCAGACCCCGATCCGGTGCGACCTGCGCGTCATCGCCGCCACGAGCCGCAATGTCGAAGAACTCATCGAACAGCAAAAATTCCGCGTCGATTTGTACTACCGCCTCAATGTTTTCCCCATTTACGTTCCGCCCTTGCGCGAACGCAAAGCGGACATCCTCCAGCTTGCCGACCACTTTGTGGAAAAGTACAACTTGACAACTGGCAAGACAATCCGTCGCGTCTCCACCTCGGCCATCGACCTCCTCATGAGTTACCACTGGCCCGGCAACGTCCGCGAACTGGAAAACTGCATTGAGCGGGCCGTCGTCCTTTGCCATGATGACGCGATCCAGGCGCACCATCTGCCCGCCACGCTTCAGGCCGACATCGGCGAGGGGAAATCACGGGGAACGCTTGACGCCGCCGTCAACGCCATCGAAATGGAAATGATCGTCGATGCGCTCAAGGCCGCCAATGGCAATGGCGCCCAGGCCGCGAGAGCCCTCGGCATCACGGAACGCATCATGGGATTGCGCCTCAAAAAACACCGCATCGATCCCGAACGTTACCGCACGGTCATTGAACCTTCCGCCCAGGTACTGCAGAAGCAGCATTGAGGGCCAGCGGCGATTCCTTCCACTTCCAATTTCCACTCGAAAGACCGCCACCCAGCGTGAGAGACAAAAAACACTCCGGGGCATTGTTTTCGTCAAAGCCTGGAATTCCCCGAGTCGACAACTCCTCCGTGCTCAACTGTGCCTTGGTCACAAGCGTGCCGAGCCTCATCGTCAAATCCGTTTGATCCCGCCCCGTGCGTCCGGCCATGCTTTTCAGGACCATCACTTCATGGATATGTCCCTGCTCGTTCTTCTGTTCGAAAAATACCGAACCATCCAGAATTGCTGCAACCTCCTCCGAGCCGAGCATCCAGGGTTGCTCCAACGAGCTGCCCTGACCTTTCACATAGCGTGAAATAAACCCGTCCACTCCGGAAAGCTTCAGAGGTTCTTTTCTCAGCCAATTTTCACCCGTCTTTTTATAAAGTGCGAATCCCATCTATTTTATTTCCTTTCAAAATCAAAAACCGAGCAGATTGGCACAGCCTTTTTCGTATGCCGTGCCTTCTCCCTGATCCGGCAAGCCATGAGAGCCGCCTTTTTTTTCTCAAGTACAATCCCTTTTTGAGCGAGCACCTCGTTCAAACCGGCTCCCCCGCTGTGACGTCCAAGTACGATCTTCCGTCCCGGGTGGCCCACTTCCTCCGCGGGAAAGGGCTCATAAGAAGCCGCGTCTTTTTTCAAACCGGCCAGGTGGATGCCCGACTCATGTGTGTGAGTGGCGGTTCCTGTCACCGCCTTTTGTTCATTCAGCGAACGTCCCGAGGCCTGCGCCACCCGTTTGGAGAGATTCAGAAAATGTTGGGGAATTAATCCGCAGTCGATTTTCCGCGCCACCCGCAATGCCTGTGCAACCTCTTCCAGAGCGGCATTGCCGGCACGCTCGCCGAGACCGTTCACCGTCACACTGCCAGCGCCTGCGCCCGAAAGGAGTGCCGCGACGGTGTTGGCCGTCGCCATGCCAAGGTCATTGTGCCCGTGAAATTCCACCAGTGGAATACCAACCTCTCCTGTCAAATCTTTCATCGCTGCCACGACGGAGAGAGGATCAAGCAAGCCCACCGTGTCGGCATAACGAACACGCCGCGCGCCGACAAGGGCTGCCTCTCCCGCAAAAATTTTGAGAAAACGGGAGTCCGCGCGCGAGGCGTCCTGCATTCCCACGCTGAACCACTCGAAGCTGCTCCGAGCAAAAGCGGCCACCGCATGCAGCTCCTCCAACACCTGCTCTTCCGTTTTTTTCCACACCCGCAGGTGAATCGGGGAAACCGGAAGCGAAAAATGGACGCCGCTCGCTCCGGTTTTTGCCGCTGCTTCAAGATCAGACTTGCTGGCACGGCACCACGTGAAAATTTCAACGGGGAGCCGCAGTTGAACAATCGCTCGAATATCGGAAATTTCCGATTTCCCCATCGCCGGAATGCCGATTTCCATCGACTGGACCCCGGCATCGGTCAACGCCTGTGCGATGGAGAGTTTTTCCTTGCGCGAAAACACCACCCCAGCGGCCTGTTCGCCGTCGCGCAACGTCGTATCAATGAGGAGTGGTGTAGTCACGGGGAGGATTTATTGCGGTAGCAAATGCGGCTCCGCGCATCCGCTGCCGCTTTCAATCGCGTCAAGAATGGCATCGCAGACTGAAGTCGTCACCCCGCCGTACCAGTGGCCCGCAGGATAATCGATGACAATGGGACCCTTCGCGCAAGTGTTCATGCATCCGGTCATGGCGACTTCGACTCCTTCGAGTCCACGTTCCTCAATCTCCCCCTGCAAATACTGGATAAGGCTGATGGAGTCCTTTTTCTGGCAGACTCCCTGGGGAGTGCCGTTGGCGCGGAAACTTCCGCAGACGAACAAGTGATGTGCTGGTTTACTCATGATGTTGTTTTCCTTTTCATTGGTTGGTTTGAAAAATCATCCACAGCCGGTTCCCGTGCCCCGGCAACTCGAACCGGAGCTGCATCCGGAAAACTTTCTCCGCGCTGCCGCTGGCAGAGCCTCTTTTTTGAAAACATGGCGGAGTCCGTCCTCGATCATCCCCTCCATTTCGATCACCTGTATCCCGGCGCGTTTCAGAGTGAGTGTGGGGGAAGGCCCGGCGGCATTGACGAGAATGGCGCGGCAGTCATTCAAAGTATCGCCCAACATCTTCCAACGCTCGCCTCCACCGCCGGGAACGGGAGCCTTGCGAATCTCCACGAACTTGAAGCCCGACTCGGTCGAGGAGTCTTCCTGAAAGATCACGAAACGAGCGGCCTCTCCCAGATGTTGGTTCACCAACAGGCCTTCGATGCTGGCAGCGGCAACGTATGGCCGCGTGTTGTCCGGCTCAAGCTGTCCTTGTCCGGCGCGGCTGAGGAGATCGAGGTCTTCCGGCGACATTTTTTGATCAATCAAACCGATGGCATCCGCGCGGCATCTGGCGCAGTGAGTCATCTGGGAAATTTTTGCACCCGAGTGCAGACGCACCCGCGCGACCATCTCTCCGCTCGGTTGCGGCAGTTCTTCAAAAGGCGTCCCGGCAGTCGGGATCAGCGGCATGCAATTTTGCATGTCGGCTCCCATCTCCGCGACATACGCGGCGATCTCGGGAATGTGGTGATCGTTCACGCCGGGGATGATGATCGAGTTGATCTTGACGACGATGCCCGCTGCCTTGAGGGCCTTGAGGGCTTCCTTTTGCGCGGCCACCATGACCTCGCCCGCCGCCACTCCGCGGTAAACCCGTTTGTCCTTGCGAACCCATGCGTAGACTTGGGAGGAAATCTTCGGGTCGATGGCGTTCATTGTCAGCGTAAGATGGCTGACTTCCAACCGGGCCAGCTCGTCCACATACGGGAGAATATCGACGCCATTTGATGCCACGCACAGGAGCGATTCGGGATGGCGCTGACGCACCAGCCGCAAAGTCTCCATGGTCTCATCGGGATTGGCAAACGGGTCACCCGGCCCGGCGATTCCGGCGACGGAAATGCCCGGTTTCTTTTCCAAAATCAGGTCGAAGTAGGCGGCTGCCTGCTCGGGCGTAAGAATGGTCGAGGTGACACCCGGCCTGCTTTCGTTCACGCAGTCGAACTTGCGGTTGCAAAAGTTGCACTGGATGTTGCAACGCGGCGCCACGGGGAGGTGAGCCCGCCCGAATTTCGATTTCGCCTCGACGTTGAAACAGGGATGCGATGAAAAGTCCCGTGTTACGTTTGTCGATTCCTCACATGTTGTTGTCCCACAATTGTCGCTCATCTTTCCCTCCTCTGTTTACATGTAGCTAAAGCCCATTTCCGAATCGTCCTGGCGTTTTTCCAGGAGCGTGTTGACGATGGTGTCAAAAAGTTGCTGGGCCCCGCGGTGCCCGATGTGCAGCACCCGCTGCCCGCCCATGCGATCATGGATGGGGAATCCGACCCGGATGAGAGGGAGGTCGAGCGCCCGGGCGATGGGGTAGCACTTGCTCGAGCCAAGGATGAAGTCCGGTTTGATTTCCTTCGCAAGCGCGTCGATCTCCGCGTGATCGGCATTTTCCCGGCAGATGACGGAATCGCCCAGTTCGGGGGCCGTCTCCGCCAGAAGGGATGAGAAACGTCCCGTCTGTTGGCCGGAGGCGACCAGCACCGGTTTGATGCCGATCTCCGTCATGAATTTTGTAAGGCTGAGAGCGAGATCCTGATCGGCGACGACGGCGACCCGTTTCCCGAAAACGTATTTGTGACCATCGACGAAGGAATCGATCAAACGCCCTCTTTCCTTGGCGAGTTCATCCGGTATGGGATTGCCGGAAAGTTCGGCAAAGGCATCCAGCAGCGCGTCCGAGCCCTCCATGCCGATGGGAGTCGGCAGCGCCAGTCTAGGTACGCCGTACTGTTTTTCCAGATATTGACTGGCGGAGGAGCGGGCGTTTCTCAAGACAAGGCCGAATTCCATCGCGGCCTTTGCACCGCCGAGTCGCCGGATGTTTTCCACCGTCGTTCCGCCTTCGGGAATCCGTTGGTAGGTCGCCCAGGATGCACCATCCATCGAGTCGCTGTAGTCGGGAAGGACAATGCCCTGGACTTTGAACGCCCCGGCCAGTTCCCGGAGGTAGCGCAAGTCGGCGGGGGAAAGCATGCCTGGCAAAAGGGCGACGAGATCGTTCTTTTCACCCGGTTTCACGAGAGCGCGGACGATCGCCTCCACCGTCGCGTTGAAACCATCGGTATGGCAACCTTTGTAACTGGCCGTGGAAACATGGACAATCGGCGGGTGATTTTCATCCCAGTTCTCTTCCAGATACGTGTGGATGAGCGAGGGCATGTTTTCCCCGATTGTTTCGGAGAGGCAGGTCGAGGCGACCCCGATGACTTCCGGGTTGTACTGCTTGCGGACGTTTTTCATGCCAACCTTGAAATTTTCCAGTCCGCCGAAAACCGCTGATGATTCGGAAAAATTGGTCGAGGCAATGTCGATTGGCTCGCGGAAATGGCTGATAAGGTAACGTCGGATATAGGTGGAGCAACCTTGCGAGCCGTGGAGGATGGGTGTGCATCCCTGAATGCCCCGAAAGGCCAACCCGGCGCCGAGAGGGGCGCAGAGCCGGCAGGAATTATGCGAGCCGACAAATTCATCCGCCTCCTCGCGTGCACCCTTTGGGCGTTTGTTGGTCGGGGGGACAACAAACGTGGTATGAACCGCAGATGCCAGAGGAGCGGACGCTTCTGCGGAAACAAGCGCCTCCTCGTCCGTTCCTGCACAGGCTTGATTGCAGGTGGAAAATTCGTGTGAGCAACTTCCGCAATCCGTCCTCATGTGATGACTCCCCTTTTTTGCGCACGGCGGGGAACGTATTTCCACACCGGACTCATGACGCTTGCATGAACTTCGCGGATGAAACTCAACATGCCGTCAAATCCGGCCAGGGGAATTTTCCGCTCGTGATTGTGATCGCAGAAACCGACCCCGAGCTTGTAGGCGATGGGACGCTCTTTTACTCCGCCGATGAAAAGATCGACATCCTTTTCGAGGATGAACTTGGCCAGCTCGACCGGGTTGGAATCATCGACGATCACCGTGTCTGGATCGCAGATGCGCTTGAGTTCCTCGTAGTCATCCTCACCCCCGGTCTGCGTGCCGACGAGGACGGGTTTCATGCCGACCATGCGAAGGGCCCGGACAAGCGAAAATGCCTTGAAGGCCCCGCCCACATAGAGAGCGGCTTTTTTCCCCTCCAAGTCTTTCCGGTAGCAGCGGACGACGGGATAGACTTTGGAGAGTTCTTCGCGGACAAGATCGGCAGCGCGTTCCATCAGGTCGGGATCGTCGAAGTATTTTGCCGTGGCGTAGATCGCGTCCGACACATCCTCGATGCCGAAGAAGGAAACCTTGGTGAAGGGAATGCCGTAGTCTTCCTCCAATCTTTTGGCGAGAAAGTTCATCGATCCGGCGCATTGGACGAGATTGAACGAGGCTCCGTGTGCGCGGCGGATTTCATCGACCCGGCCATCCCCCGTGATGCAGGAGACGACCTGGATGCCCAGGCGCTCGAAATATTTTTTGATCGTCCAGACTTCCCCGGCGATGTTGAAATCTCCAAGAATGTTGATCGAACGATGCGGAATGGCGGACGTATCACCCGTGCCGATGAGACGGTAGACGGCATCGCAGGCGGCGCGGTAGCCGTCTTTCTTGGTTCCCTTGAAACCCTCCGAGTGGACGGGGATGACCGGAATTCCCTTTTCCTTTTCGACGGCCTTGCAGATAGCGTCTATGTCGTCCCCGATGATGCCGACGATGCAGGTGCCATAGACAAAGGCCGCCTTCGGATGGAAGCGGTCGATCAACTGGCCAAGACCTTTCTTCAGCTTTTTCTCACCGCCGTAGATGACATCCATCTCGCGGAGATCGGTGGAAAAACTGTTCCGGTGCAACTGCGGCCCGGAGGACCAGGCACCGCGAATGTCCCACGTGTAGGCGGCGCAGCCGACCGGGCCGTGGACGACATGGAGTGCGTCGGCGATGGGGTAGAGGACGACGCGCGATCCGCAAAACACACAAGCCCGCTGGCTGACGGAACCAGCAAGGCTGTGCTTGTCGCACTTCATCTTGCGGGACTCTTCATCCGCCCGCAAGACTTGTGCCTGACGTTGTTCCAGGATCTGAACGTTTTCGTCGCTCACATATCCTCCGTTTGTTCCCGCAGCCCGGGCTATTGGACGAGCTCGAAGTTTTCTTCGGGGCATTCCCGTTCTTTTTTGTCGAAGAGCGCCATCGTCATCAGATCGATCAAACGCATGGCCCCGGTGTAGCCGAGAGTCGGGAAGGCACGGTGGCCAACCCGATCCAGGATGGGCCATCCATAGCGGACAAACGGAATGTTTTCCGCACGGGCAATCTGTTTCCCGTAGGTGTTGCCGAGGAGGAGATCGACGGGCTCCTGCTTGATCCACTGATGCAGCTCGAACAAGTCGCCGCACTGGCGGACTTTGGCGCTTGGGTTGACGTCTTTGACGAGTTCCTGACAGCGGCGTTCGAAGTGGTTGCCGGGAGAACCGGTGAGGATGTAGGCCGGGATGGCTCCGAGTTCCATGACGAACTGCGTCATGGAGATGACGTGGTCCTGGTCACCGAAGATGGCCACCCGCTTGTTATGGAAGTATTGCTGCATGTCGCTGATCATGTCGACCAAACGACCCCGCTCGTCCTCGATGCTTTCGGGCACGTCGACGCTGGCGTACTGGCGCAGGGCGTCGATGTATCTGTCGGTATTGACGACGCCGATGGGCAATTCCAGGAAGGAGCACGGGACGTTGCACTTCTCGTCCAGAGCTGTGGCTGCGGGATGAGAGGCGAAATGGCCGAGCGCGATGGTGGCGTAGGCGTCACCAGCCTCGACGAGCTGGTCGATCGTGGCCCCGCCCTTCGGGAACATTCCGTACTCACCCGTGAGGGGTGTGTCGAGAACGTCCGAGGTGTCGGGGAACATGTTGATGTTTACACCCATCTCTTTGGCGAGCCTCTTGAGTTCGCGCATGTCGGCGGGCTCGACGTAACCGGGAATCAGGTTGATGCGATCCTGCGTCTTGTGCTGGGTTTCGGCGAGGTACTTGACCATCGCGGTGACCATGTTCGCGAAGCCTGTCACGTGCGATCCGACAAAGCTCGGGGTGTTCGCGTGGATGACGTGCTTGCCGGCGGGAATTTTCCCCTCTTCCTTCGCCTTTTTAATAATCGTCGGAATGTCGTCACCGATAACCTCGGAAAGACAGGTCGTGTGAACGGCCACGATTTCCGGATTATAAATGGTGAATATGTTTTCAAACGCCTGTGTGAGGTTGGCCAGTCCGCCAAAGACCGAAGTGCCTTCGGTGAAGGAGCTGGTGGTGGCCATCACGGGTTCTTTATAATGGCGGGTGAGGTGGCTGCGATGATAGGAGCAACACCCCTGCGAGCCGTGGCTGTGAGGCATGCAACCATGTATCCCCAGGGAAGCGTACATGGCTCCGATAGGTTGACAGGTCTTTGACGGGTTGATCCGCAACGCGCTCCGTTCCTTGATCTCTGCTGTGGTTCCGTTAAGCATATGAGTTTCCCTTTCTTTCCCTTATTCCTGATCCGGGACAAGATCCCGCTTGGAGTAATTTTTTTGTTGAGCTTCATCTTTGGCCATTTTCTTGTCCTCTTTCGAGGGGTTCCCGAGTGTCGCGGTGAGCTGGGGGCTTTTCTTCCAGAGCGGAGTGATCAGCTTCCAGACCTTGGTGTTCACCATGCGATCAATTTCCTTGTAAAAGTTGCCGGCACCTTCAAAGGTCGCGTAAGGGCCACCGTAGTCGTAGCTGTGGAGCTGCTTGCAGGGGACGCCCATCTTTTCGATGACGAATTTATCCTTGATGCCGGAGCAGATCACGGCGGGCTTCCAGAGCTCGATGAGTTTTTCCATCTCGTGATGGGAGATGTCGTCGATGACGAGTGAGTTTTTTCTCATCTGCACCATCATCCCCTCGTAATCCTTGAAGCTGAAACCTTCCTTGGCCAGACGTTCCAACTCCTCGGGGGATTTGCGGGGCTTGAAGAGCACGGGATCCTGCTCCACTTCGATGTCTTCGATGTTGCGGGTATCCGCGTCAACCTTGATGGTGGGAAGAACCTTGCGGCCTTCGTAATCATCGCGGTGGGCGAATTCATACCCGGCGGAGACGGTGGTCATGCCGATGTCCTCAAAAAGATCCTGATAGTGGTGGGCTCTGCTGCCTCCGACGAAGATCGCCGCCGTTTTGCCCTTGCATCGGCTGGTGACTTCTTCCTTCACCTCGCGAAGGGCTGCCATCTCCTGTGCGATGACTTCCTCCACGCGCGCCGTCAGCCCCTCATTGTTAAAGTACTTGGCGATTTTCCTCAACGACTTGGCACTGGCTGCCGCCCCGAGGAAATTCACCTTGATCCAGGGGATGCCGTACTTCTTTTCCATCATCTCGGCCATGTAGTTGATTGAGCGATGGCACATGATGACGTTGAGCTGGGCCTGGTGACATTTGATGATGTCGTCATAGCTGACGTTCCCGGAAAGCGTGGCAACGATCTTGATGCCGCACTTGTGGAGAAGCGATTCGATGGCCCATGAATCGCCACCGATGTTGTATTCACCGAGGACGTTGATGGCAAATTCCTCCGTGACCTGCGTCTCGTTGTCCAGACCGATCATGTTTTTGAAGACACCGTTGTTGGCGATGTGGTGGCCCGCCGACTGGCTGACTCCTTTGTAGCCTTCACAGCTCAGGGCGAAGATATTGATCCCGAGCTTTTCCTTCATCTGGCGGGCAACGGTATGGATGTCGTCACCGATGAGGCCGACGGGGCAGGTGGCGTAGACGACAATCGATTTCGGATGAAAGATGTCGTAAGCCTCCTGAATCGCCTGGGCGAGCTGCTTTTCACCGCCGAAGACGATGTGCTCCTCCTGCATGTCCGTCGACATGCTGTACTGGATGTAGTTTACCTCTCCATCCTTGCGGGGTCGCACCATATTGCGGCGGGTCAGCCAGGAATAGTACCCGCAACCGATGGGGCCGTGGGTGATGTGGAGCATGTCGTAAATTGGCCCGATGACGACACCGCGACATCCCGCGTAAGTGCACCCGCGCTGGGTGATGATGCCCGGAATGGTGCGGGTATTCGCCCCGATTTCCTGGGGATTCACCGGATCGTTCAGCAGCAGTTGCTTGGCCCGCTTGCGCTTGGTCTTGGGTGGGTATGCCTTCAGCATTTCCTCCCGCACTTCGTTGGGGGTGAGTCCGTTTTCCACCGTCAGCTCCGGCATCGAAGCTCCGTTTCCTGTTTCAATTGTTTCTGACATACCCTTTTTTCCTCTTTTGATTTTCCCTTTTAAGATTCAGACAGCGCGGCATCCCCGCTCTCATTCGTGCGAATGCGGAAAGCGCCTGTGACTTCGTTGATGAATATTTTCCCATCGCCGGGATTGCCCGTTTTATTGGCGGCGATCAGAGCCGTGATGGCGTCCTTGGCCTTCGCATCCGGCACCACCATGGAAATCATTCGCTTGGGAGAGAGCGGCGGTCCTCCTCCCAGAAGGGCGATGGCCTCCTCCTTGCCCTCCGCTGCTCCCTTTAACACGCTGCCGCTGACGGGGCCCTTGCCGCGTCCCTGTACTTTACGCACGGTGAATCCGGAGAAGCCCGCCGCCACCAGGGCGTTGCGCGTCTCGTTCATCTTGTTGATGCGGATAAATGCTGTGATTTCTTTCATGGCTGTGGGTCAGGCATCCTTCTGCCCGGAGCTGATGGTGTAAGACTCCTGCACCTGGGTGACGAAAATCTTCCCGTCGCCAAAAGCTCCCTTTTCGCTGGTGCGGGCGGCCTTGGCGATCGTGCTGATCACGATGTCCTTGGCATCAGCCGGAACAACGGCCAGAAGCAATTCCTTCGGAAGTTCGTCGTAGGTGATTTCTCCGATCTTCAGGCCGCGCTGCTTGCCGCGTCCGTAAACATCCATCTTGGTGACGCCGGGGAATCCGGCATCGAGCAAGGCTTTCATAACTTCGTGGGCCTTCTCGGGGCGCACGATGGCGCGAATCATAACCATGATATATTTCTCCTCTGTGTCGTATGGGGTTGATTAGGCTACTTCCATCAAACCGTATTCCATGAGCAGGTCTTCGAGTTCCTGGATGCTCAGCGGTTTGGGGATGACCAGATTCGTATTCTGGTCGATGTTTTTGGCCAGCGTCCGGTATTCCTCGGCCTGCTCGGCCTTGGGATTCCAGTCGATGACGGTTTTGCGGTTGATTTCGGCGCGCTGCACGTCGTTGTGACGGGGGACGAAGTGAATCATCTGGGTGCCGAGTTTCTTCGCAAAGGCTTCGATCATTTCCCTTTCATTGTCCACCTTGCGGCTGTTGCAGATGAGGCCGCCGAGACGGACTTTGCCGGTTTGGGCAAACTTCAGGATGCCTTTCGAGATGTTGTTGGCCGCGTACATGGCCATCATTTCTCCCGAGCAGACGATGTAAATTTCCTCCGCCTTGTTTTCACGGATCGGCATGGCGAATCCACCGCAAACAACGTCACCGAGCACGTCGTAGAAAACATAATCGAGCTTCTGATCGTCGCCGTAGGCGCCAAGCTGCTCCAGCATATTGATCGAGGTGATGATACCGCGACCGGCGCAACCGACTCCGGGTTCCGGACCGCCCGATTCCACGCACATCGAGCCGCAGAACCCCGTGGAGCGGATGTCTTCCAGTTCCACTTCCTCACCCTCTTCACGCAGTGTGTCGAGCACACTCCGTTGGGCCAGACCGCCCAGCAGAAGTCGCGTCGAGTCTGCTTTCGGATCGCAGCCCACAACCATGACCCGTTTACCCATCTCCACCAATGCGGCGACGGTATTCTGAGTGGTGGTCGATTTTCCAATCCCTCCCTTGCCATAAATAGCTACTTTTCTCATCTTATTTCTCCTTGTTGTATTTTGGTTTAAAATTTCCGGTGGTTTGCGTTCGTAACATTTCCCGCTTTGTCTGGATGGGGATACGCACAGACCATGCCAATCCGGATGGAGACTTTAAAAATGCCGAGTCAAGCAACTCTAGATATCGCTGAATGAGAGAACTTTAGCGGAGGAATAATTTTTTATGACAACCCGACAAGTCAACCTTTTCACCCATGGAATACCGTTTGGTTTCCCTACATTTATGTAGGCCGCGCATCCGTATCTTACAAAAATGTAGGCCGGAAATCCTGCGGGGTGGGATTCCTATATCTAGACTGGCTCTTACTTGGAAGTGGCCTTGGAAACAGCAGATGGCGGTGGAACAATATATTTCTGCGACTCCATTTCCGGGAAATCGTACTTCTTTATGGATGAAATCTGCACGGCATCCAGATCGCCTTCCATCACCCAAGGGCGTCCTCCCTTTAGAACGAGGTCGAATTTTTCCAGGGAATCCTTTGTCGCCCCCTTTGTGAAGTTCCTTTGCAAAGAACCCTTACCCAGCAGGCAGGCGGTAAACTCTGTGCTCGCAGTAGAAACATTTGAAAACGAAATCTGCGGATCAACATCCTTATATTCACTCCATGCAGCAAGAACCGTCGAACCGTTGTCTTTTTTATACTTCATTACCCAGACAAGAGGGTCTTTCGCATCGATGCGTTCAACAAATCTCGCTCCTTTAAGAAATCTTGTCAGATCCTTATAGACAAAATATGACGGCTTCGGAGTCATGTCATTTCTTACAATCCCGAAGTTGTTTTCATTGTATCCAGCGTCCCAGCCGTCGTCACGAAAGTCATACCACCAGAGGCCCTGGATATAGTCCAGGGAGATGGCGAGGAGGTAGATTTGTGCCAGATCATCTGCTGAATGACTTTCCGTGGAACCATTTTGCCCGACATGTGTGGGCACGCCAAATTCAGTGGCAAAAAGAGGGAACGGCTTTCCACCATTGGCTTCACGCAGCATCTTGTCGACGTTCTGCATCCGGGGATACCAGTAGTTCTCGGGTGTCTGTTTTGGGTTGCCGTAAAAATAGGTGTGGAGAGCAACGGCATCGCAATATTTGAGGACTCCAAGATTGACGGTCTTTTTGAGAAAATCGTCTCCCGTGCAAACCGAGTTCGCAATAACGACAATCGACGGATCAATGGCTTTTATCCTTGGAGACACGGCGGCGAGGAGTTTTACATAGCTTTCCGCATCTCCCCGACCATGCCCGCGCATGCCACAACCTCCATCCCACTCATTCCAGACTTGGTAGTACTTGACCTTCCCCTTCAACTCCTTCACAACGGCTTCCGAATAGCGGACAAATCCCTCGATCGCTTCGGCGCTTCTCGGATAACCGCCGTCCTCGTAGAATTTATTGCCGTAATCCAGAATGCAGATGGTGCTCATGCCATTTGCCAGGCAACGGTCGATATATTTTCCAAAGGAATCAGGAACCTTGACCACACCTTTTTCCTTTTCACAGGCGCTCCAGGCAAAGTCATCCCGATTGGCCATAACCCCGGCCTGCTTCAATTCTTCATAGTAACCGGGTTCGGAACCGTGGTGCGTCCCAACACCAAAAATGAAGGGTTGAATGTTCTCTCCATCACAAAGTGAGTTAAAGCCAGTTCCCACCACCAGACAAAATATTGCCAGGATGAAATTTTCCCGAAGCATAAAAGAAATCTTTCGCAGGATTTTGAACAGCCTGCCGGGATACCGTATTTCTGCCACGGCCCAGGGATGGTCGACTTTTATTCGACCCCGAGAGAAACATTCGTCGACTTGATCAGCGCAACAACCGTGGAACCTTTTTTCAACTTCAGATTCTTCACGGAAGAAAGTGTGACCACCGCAGCCAGCTCTTCACCACCAGCCGTCTTCACAACAACTTCGCTCATGACACCACCATTGGTGATTTTAACCACGGTCCCGGAGATCTGATTGCGGATGCTTGTTTTCATGCCACTGAAAATAATTAGCCCGCCGGATATTTGCAAGGAGCGATATTTCAGAAAAAGGAATTACCGCCACAATCCTACCCTGTCCGGACTTCATTTTTTTGAGATTGGTATTATACAATCGGCAGGCCGTTGACGAGGACGGAGGGATCAAGGATGAGGCCGACGGTGCCGTCACCGAGGATGGCTGCTCCCGCCAGGTATTTGTTGCTCTGGAATTGCGGTCCCAGACTCTTGATGACGACTTCCTGTTTTCCGATCAGTTCATCGACCAGGATGGCGCGTTGACTGTCCCCCGATTCCACGACGATGGCGATGGCTTTCATGGCATCGGTTTCCCCGTCAGGAATGTTGAAGGTTTTCGCCAGGCGGACGAGCGGCACAAGGGAGTTGCGCACCTGGAGCATTTCGCCCCGTCTTTGCACTGTGGCGATCATATCTTCCGTGGGGCGGAAGGATTCACGGATGCTGAGGGTGGGGAGGATGTAGCGATGTTCGCCGACGCGGATGATGAGGCCTTCGATGATGGCGAGGGTGAGGGGCAGGTAGATGCTGAAGATGGAGCCTTTGCCGGGAGTCGACTGTGTGTCGATTTTGCCGCGCAATTTTTCAATGTTGCGGAGGACGACATCCATCCCCACGCCCCGACCGGAGATTTCGGTGATCTTGTCGGCGGTGGAAAAACCGGGCGCAAAAATGAGGCTGAAGATTTCCTTGTCGGTCAACTGCTGGTCGCGGGAGATGATTCCTTTTTCGATTGCTTTGGCGAGGATTCGTTCCTTGTCCAGACCGCCTCCGTCATCGCAGACTTGGATGACGATGTTCCCTCCCTGATGGAAGGCGTTGAGCTGGATAACGCCGACGGGGTTTTTCCCTCGCTGGAGGCGAACTTCTTCCGACTCGATTCCGTGATCGACGGAATTGCGGATCATGTGGATGAGCGGATCGCTGATTTCTTCGACGATGGTGCGGTCGAGTTCCGTCTCCTCGCCGGAGAGCTGGAGTTCCACATGCTTGTTCACCTTGGAGGAGATGTCGCGGACGACCCGCAGCATCTTGTGGAAGGTGGCGCGGATGGGCACCATGCGGATGGACATGGCGGTTTTTTGGAGTTCGTTGGTGATGCGGGAGAGTTGGGCGAGGTTGCGTATCAGGCGTTGGTCGCGGATTTCAAGGAGGGCCGGGTCCTGGGCGATCAGGGAATGTGCGATGACCATCTCTCCCACCAGATCGAAGAGGCTGTCGAGCTTCAGCGTATCGACTTTCACGACGCTGCTGAGCTTGGTTGTCGTGGTTCCGAAAGTATTATCTTTGGCCGCCGCTTGAAGTGGCGGCGTGGCGGCTTGAGGGGAGGGGGGTTCCCTGATTTCCGGGCGGGAAGGCGCGGTTGATGCCGGAGGTGCAACGGGTGGTGGCTGGACGGGGCGGCCTTCCGCGATGGCCTTGACCCGGGAAATGAGGTGGAGGGTGGGGAAGACGAGAATTTCGTGAGGAGATTTTCCGCCCATTTGCATCTGCATTCCGCCAACGAATTTCTTGATGATGTCGCCACCTTCCAGAATGAGGCTGATGACCTGGGTGGTGACTTCGAGTTTCTGCTGTCGGGCGAGATCGAGCAAATTTTCCAACTGATGGGCCAGTCGGTTGATCGGCGTGAGGTTGAGGAAGCCGGAACCGCCCTTGAGGGTGTGGTAGGAGCGGAAGACGGAGTTCAGCGTGTCGGCACTGGTTGGATTTTCCTCCAGTTGGAGGACTCCCTGTTCGATATTTTCGAGATGTTCGAGGGCTTCGTTGATGAATTCTCCCAACAGGTCTCGATCTTCCACTTTTGCGAGGTCGATGGAGGGTTCTTCCGTGGGGCCGGGTTCCGGTGCGTGCGGTTGTTGAGGAGCCGGGGAAAGTTCCGGCAGCGTAAACGCCGGGGGCGCGGCAGGTGCCGAGGCGACAGATGGAGGTTCGGCGGAAACGGAAAAATTTCCAGAGAGGATTTCTCGGCGCGCGGCATTCAGGCGTTCCAGCGTGTGGATGAGGAAGGCGAGGTCTTCTCCCTGGAAGGGGCGGAGAGCTTCCATGACTTCGTCGATCTTGCGAACGCCATCGCTGCCGAGGGAGGCGAGCCCTGCCAGATGGGGATCGTCTCCGGCTGCCTGGACGATGGAGGAGAATATCTCGCGGATGGGCACCTGCCCCTGATCCGAACCGACTTCGGCAAGGACTAGTTCGCGGGCAAGGTGGTCGAGGTTTTTCCCGATTCGGGCGAGCGTTTCACCATTTTCAGCGGGGGCAGGCCGTTGTGGAGTTTCTGTTGTGGGAGCAGTGTGCGGGAGAAGCTCGGAGGCAATCCGGTTGAGCATGGAGAGGTCGTCTTCGCGAAAGGGTCTCAACTCATCCATGATTTTATCAATGAGTTGCAGGCCAGCCGTTGCGTCATCTGCGAATGTCTGCAGGGCGGGATCGGAACGGTACCAGTCGCAGAGATGCGAGAGGATGTCCCGAATGGGGAGCAGACCTGCATCGGAGCCCGCAGACGCGAGAGCGATTTCCCGCGACAACTGTTGCAGGAGGTTTTCTACTTTGGCGTGGTTGGGAGCGTCCGACATCTTGAGCCTATGTTTCAATACTGCTATAACCGTGAAAGATTAACATGCAATCTGCAAATGACGGGTGTTTTCCCTGAACGGTGATCGATTATGTGAAGAATGTCCGAGATGCTTTTTTTATTCGCCTCGGCTGCGGTAAAGCGTATCCTCTTATCATTCTAATAATGATAAAACCTCGCATCTTCTAGATAATCGCAAACATCATAAGATAATCTTGTAAAATGGAACTGTTACAGAATCGTAACCCGCCCAGCTTGACGGATGGGGGTTGTTTGAGGGATGCTTTGGTTTGACTGTGTCGCCTGAAACAGACAATCCGAAGGAGAGCTTTCCCGGCCTTCCATTGCTCAACCGCAATTTTCTTTTGGAGATTGGCGGATGGAGGACATTTCAGGAAGGGAAAATTCTCCATGACAGTGGAAAGGTTTTTTCGTGGAAGTACGAAAACCCGATCCTGGGGGGAGTCGTGCAGGCGGGGACGAGCACCGTCAATGCCCGGCTGAAGTTGGGAAACCGCCTCTCCGATGTGGAAAACCTTTGCAGCTGCCGACAGGCCAGGGAGTACGGCACGATCTGTCCCCACGTTATTGCGGTGGGGCTCGCGGCGCTCTCATCCATTAAACCCAAGGAGGAGGTGAAGGCGGTTGCCCCGACTTCTTCGGGCCCACGGCGGAACCTTCGCACTGAGCCGATCCGCACCATTCCGGCTGCCGAGAGAACGACGGAATCCCGCCATATCGAACTTCACGTCATATTACCCGTCCACCTGGCCACCGCGTGGCGCGAGGGAAAAGGCATCCGGATCATACTTGAGGCGGCCATTGATGGAGGGAAACCCCAGCCGCTGGATGCCGTCTCCCGGAACGAGGGCAAGCCTTACTCGGCCTACTGCTGGGACGTGGAGCTGTTGCAGATTGTCCAGGGTTGCTGCCAGGGAGAGACGCCGGGGATTTTCGTCCTCGATCTGGAAAAGACAACGGAGTTTTTTCAATGCCTGATCGGGCACCCCCACGTCATGCTGGGGAAGAAGAGCCCCTTGAGCGTGCAGGTGTCCGGGCAGCCTGCGCAACTCGCGGTCGATCTTTTTCCCGACGGCGAAATCCGCCTCAAACTCGACGCGAGAATGCACATCCAGGGGGATTACCTCGGCGCGCCCGGAAGTCTCTGGAGGCTGACCGGTGGCGTGCTGGAACTTCTCGCCGAGCTTCCGCCCGCCTACCGACTTTTGAGGGAGCGGGATGTGATTCTTCCCCGCTCGGCGGTGGGACAGTTTTTTCAAAACGATCTCCCCGTGCTGGAGAAGCAAATCCGCGTCAACTTTGGCAAGGGGACGAAGGATCTGCGCTTTGAAAGCATCCCCCCGAGAATCCG
>Ga0187810_10000125_pt1 | contig 36012 bp, 29 predicted proteins | sample NC_wetland_sal_i_9_FD_132963 | JGI IMG/M metagenome (GOLD analysis project Ga0187810, IMG submission 132963) | Wetland sediment microbial communities from Neuse River Estuary, North Carolina, USA - ASW_5 | ecosystem: Environmental > Aquatic > Freshwater > Wetlands > Sediment | place: USA: North...
ATTCGTAATCAGTAGGTCCGCGGTTCGAATCCGCGCGTCGGCACCACAAAATGTTATATATTTCAAATAGATAGGCCATATTTCAAAGGAAGTCTGCTTGGGCGACCCAACTTCATGGAAGCATGGTGGAAGCATTCGGGGCACGGCCTTTCAGATACCCTAATTTCCAGATGGCCGTTTTCTCAAACCGCCGTCTCCCAGTGAATTTTGAAGCGTTCATTTCGGATGACAAGGCCGTGTTGTTGGCCTTCGGCGCTCAACAAGCTAGCGGTCCTCTTGACTCTGGAATGTTCATTCAAAACGAAGCGGTCGCCATGAAATGGAAAACATTCTATCTGAACTTATGGAAGCACCCTGAGACGGTCGTGGTAAAGCCCAGTGGCTCTCTCAGCTCTGCTGAATACGAGGCGGCGCTGCGAAGAATGAATGAGCTTTTCCTCGGGAACGAACGGTAATCCATGCGAGGAGGTCTCTACGCCGATATCGGACGGAACGGGACGAGACTTTCACGAAGCGTGGACCGCCGCCCCGAAGACGCCAATTCTGCAACGCCCTGACCGAATAGTGTCTTGCGCAATTTGTAGAGTGCGGATTTCTCCTGCACGAACGGCGAATTCCTTTTGCAGGGACAATGGAGGGACAGGAACTTCAATCCCCAGCAAGGAAGGTTGGGAAATGTTCGTTATCGTCCCGCTGTTATCTGCCTTAGTTGTTACCCAGCGGCGAATCAAAATATCTAACCTTGCGACGAGCAAAGTGGTTTTGCCTGAGCCAGGAGCAGCCTGGAGATCGCATGAACTCGGGCACTCCAGAAATTGGCGTCGTGCGGCATCAGAGAAATCACAACCTGGAAAGCGTGCGCTCAGTTCAGCGATATCAATATTTGAAAGATCAATGGTCAGATTATTCATGCTTTAGCAGGTTTCGTTGACGTACGCGCACCGACGTGTTCGAGGGCCTTTACAAGATAATCAGGCAACTTTGCGCGGAAGTTATCTAATGTTACATTGTTCATATGTTGGTCTATTATACACGACAACCACTGTGCAATTTCTGGCTTGCTGAGATTGCCGCCGGCGAGCGCGGCATTCTGGCGCCGCCCGAGGCCTAATTCTGGGGAATCCGGGAAAAAGGGACCCGTTCCAGGTGCCTGGAGAACACCCTCTTAAGTCTGGCCCAGGGCCGGGCGCTGCGGCCAGACTGTTGCTGTTTGGATACAGCCATTCGCAATCGCGCTCAAGGATGGTGGCGGACTGGCCCGAAAATCGCAGTAGTTGGATGTTAACATTATAGGGAATCATTCCATTTATCCCCTTGTATTCCCTAGTATCTGCAGACTTTGACATGTAGGGGAGTATTTACTGGTGCTGACCGTAAGTCATTTTCGTGGCAAACGACGTTACTGTTCCCTACAGATGGGGGAATATGTGAAGATATCTAAGTGAGATGATCACCGAGATGATCGCGTGGTCTGTTGTGCTTCGGCACCGGGGGGATTCATGATCGAGATGAGGATGACAGCAGCGGCCAAGGAAGCGTTGGCATGTTTCTCCGTTCCTGTATTCCTGGCGGGCCTTGATGACGGTGCGCGGTCGCGCGTGACCTTGCATGTCGCCCGTCCACGGAACCGACAGTTGCTGCAACAGGAGGCGCGGACGGCATTGGGCCGCGCGGGCATTGACGCGGAGTGTCGAATCCGCGCTCTTGATCACGGCTGCCTAGAGCAGGCGCGCAGCTTGCAGGATGTGCTCAAGTCGTTCGCGCATGATGCGATCATCTACGATCCCACCGAAAGCGTGTCGCATGCCCAAGCGCTGCTCCGTTGCGGCCAGCATTTGCGAGCCGCCCTCGGCCGCGCCCTGCGGGGTATCTATCTCGAGCCGGAAAGCCGCATCCTCTATCTCGTCTGTCGCCGGGAAGAACTTTCGGTCGACGAAAGGCTGGACAAAGACCGCCAAGGGGGTGTCGAGGCATGCGCAAGGAGCGTGATCGAGACTTGGCGCAGCAAAGATCCTGCCGCCTTCGACCTCTCCGTCCGTTTGTGTCTCGACGTGCCGACTCTGCCTCTCGTCCCGGTCGACAACGCCTCGCTCGACGCGATGCGGCACCGGTTGCCGTGGCTCGTGCGACTGCACACCGGAATGATCGTGGGCGCCATGGCCACGTTTCTAGGCACGGTCTTTTCGGGCGCGGCGCTGGCCGACGGCAGCCTTCCGGCCGTCTCCACAGTCAATGGCAAGGTGTCCGCCGAAGGCGGCGAAGGCAATGCCCAATCGCTCGGCATAGTCTCGGGCAGCCTCACCGCTCCGGTCGGACACTCTTTCGGCGTCCAATTCGACGCCACCGGTGGTGCAACAAACGGCAATGCCCTGTGGGGTGTAGCGGGACAGGGGTTCTGGCGCGATCCTGGCATCGGCTTGGTGGGCGGCTATGTCTCGCATTTGGGTTCGAGATTCGGCTCTCCCGATACTACCGGTGCCGCCAGGTTGGATCGCTACGCCGTCGAGGGTGAGGCCTATCTCGGGCAATTCACGCCGTCCGCAGCCGTCGGCTACCAGAACATGGATTCGCTGGGTGTCGCTCATACTGGCGCCTTCGGCAAGATCGATTTGGCGTGGTACCCGCTCGACGATCTCATGCTGAGTGGGGGAGGCGACTTAAACCCCAACAAGTCGCTGGCTCAGGTTGAAGCCGAGTATCAGCTCGGCCTTGCCGCGCTTCCTGGCCTGAGCCTCTTCGCCGAGGCCGGGACGGGCGGAATGCGCGACAGCATGGCCATTGCCGGGTTCCGCTTTTATTTCGGCCCAGCGAAGAGTTTGATCCGACGGCACCGCGAAGACGACCCGCCGAGTCTGCTCACCGGCGCCGGGATAGAACCGAGCTTCATCAAAGTACCCCAGAGATACTAAACTGCGCCGAAACGCCGGCCGATCGGCGCGCGGAGAGCATTAGCGCCGATGAAGACGGTTTTGTTGGCGTGGGAGCTTGGCGCGAATCTCGGGCATGTCGGCCCGCTGTTGCGGATTGCGCGTGAACTGCGGCGCCACGGCCACCGGCCGGTGTTCGCGTTGCGTGATGTGGTCGGCCCACGGCCTCTCTTCTTGGCCGACGAGGGTATACCCGTGCTCCAGGCGCCGGTTTGGCTCAAGCCCGATATCCTGCGCGGCCGCTTGTACACGATCTCGAGCTACGCCGATAATCTCGCCGCCTTCGGCTTCGCCGACGCCGAGGATTTATCGGCGATGGTCGAGGCATGGGACACGCTCTTGGGTCTCATAAAGCCCGACCTCGTCATCGCCGATCACAGCCCGACGCTATGCCTCGCTGCCTACGGCGCGATTCCGCTCGCCATCATCGGCAATGGCTACACCGTTCCGCCGGTGCATAGCTCATCCTTCCCCCCGCTCTATCCGAACCAGCCGCCCCTGATGGCGGAGACTCGATTGCTGGAGAACGTTCACGCGGTGCAGCGCCGCCGCGGCCGTTCCGCGCCGCCGACTTTGCCGGCGCTCTTCGACGCTCCGCTCCGCGCCATCGCCACATTTCCCGAGCTCGATCCCTATCGCGGGAGCCGCCGCGAACCGGTCCTCCCCCCCTTGGAGGAGATGCCGGCCGAGACGCCCCTTCCCGCCGAGCCGCACCTTTTTGCTTATCTCGGCGAAGAGCACCCGGCATTGGAAACACTGGTGCAATGTCTCGTCGAACTGAATGCTGCCGTCGAGGTCTATCTCCGCGGAAATCTCGGTGCGTTCCGCCGCCTCCTGGCGGCGCGCGGAGCCCGCGTCCATGAGCGCCCGCCGCCGCTCGCCGAAGTGCTGCCGCGGGCGCGGATCGTCGTCTCGCAGGCGGGCTCCACCACGGCCCATGCAGCGCTCGCCGCGGGCCGGCCTCAGGTGCTCCTTCCGCTCCATGTCGAAGCGGATCTGACATCGTCCGCGCTGGTATCGCTCGGTGTCGGCGTGCGTGTTCGCAAGGACGCCGAGAAGCGGGACGTCGAATCGGCACTCAATGAAGCGATGAACAGCGGCGATCTACGCGACAAGGCGCATGGTTGCGCCGCCATCATTGCCGCTCGGCCGCCGATCGATTCGCTCGCAACCGTGACGAACGCCTGCCTTCAACTGCTCTCATGATCGCCCCACCGCTGCTCCTCCTAGGATGATGAAGCTTCTTTTTGTGAACCCTGTCGGTTACCTGCCTTACTGGGTCGGGGGTACGGAACGAAGCATCCACGAGCTTTGCATTGCGCTGCAACGACGAGGAATTTCCGTCGCGGTGGTCGCCGCCATGGGGCCCGAAGCGGGCGATGGCAGAGACCTAAGCGAGAGACGGGAGGTCAACCGCTGGGGATATCGGGACGAGATCATGGGATACCCCGTCTACCGGGTCCGCGATGTCCTCAACAGCGTCCTCGATATTGCGACGTCGCTCGATCCGTCGGTGATCGTTGCCCAGAACGTCTTCGCGCTCGCCCAAACCTGCATCTTGGCGGGATTTCCAACGTTGCTGTATCTACGCCACACGGATCTTCTGTGGCTCTTTCCGGGAGGCCGGCAGCCGCCGTGGTATGACCTGAGCCATCCCCTGCTTGGCTACGTCGCCAACTCGCGTTTTACCGGCCAATTCTATGAAAAAAGCTTGGGGATTCGCCTGCCGGTCATTGAACCGATTCTCGCTCCGGAAGCATACCGGACCAAGACGAGCCGCCGGAAGGTAGTGTTCGTCAATCCGGTCCCGGTCAAGGGTGTGGACATCGCGTTGCGGCTGGCAGCTGCACGACCGGACATCCTGTTCGAGGTGGTCGAAGCTTGGCCGCTGAGTGCGGAGGAATCCCAGGCACTCATCGAGCGCTGCCGGCCGCTCGACAATGTGACGCTGCGTCGCTCGGTTGCCGACATGCGCGAGATCTATCGCGAGGCGAAGCTGCTACTGGTGCCGAGCCGGTGGCAGGAGGGATGGGCGCGGGTCGTGACCGAGGTGCAGGCAAGCGGCATCCCCGTGCTTGCGAGCTGCCGCGGCGGATTGCCCGAATCGGTGGGCGCGGGCGGAATCCTGGTCGATCCCGATGCCGATCTCGGGTCCTGGACCAAGGCGCTGTCGCTGCTCTGGGACGACGAGGCGGCCTATGCCCGTTATGCCGAGGCGGCGCTCGCCCATTCGCGGCGCGCGGAGATCCAGCCCAAGCACTTAGTCGACCGGTTCCTGGAGCTCGTCAGCGGGCACGCTGCATTGGTCGTCAAGGGGGCTGAGGCGGCTCGGCTCGGCGATATCGGGTTGAGCGTGATCGTACCTACCTATCGTTGTCCAGCAGGTCTCGATCGGCTGCTCACGAGCCTGCGGGAACAAGTGGAAGGAAATACCAAGTACCAGGTGATCGTGGTGAACGACGGCAGCCACGACGAGCGATACGCCGCGGTGATCGAGCGCCATTGCGACTTCGTCGCCTATGTCGCAGCGCCGCAGAATCGCGGGCCGGCGGCGGCGCGCAACCTCGGCGCGGCGCAGGCGCAAGGCGACTTCATCGTCTTCATCGACGACGATTGCGTGTCCCCGCCCTACTGGCTCGATTGGCTTTGCGCCATCCTCGCCGAGAACCCCGATGTCGACGTGGTGGGCGGCACGACCGAGCCGCTGCCGTCGCCGAAGGCCGGACTATTCGAGACTTTTCTTGCCGAGGCCGGCTTTCATCCGCGGCCCTATCTGCTCGATGACCTGCCAGTGTTGGTGACGGCGAACCTAGCGGTGCGACGCACTGCGTTTGAGGCCGTCGGCGGATTCGACGAGACGATGCTCACGACGGAGGATCGCAACCTTTGCTATCGGCTGGAGCAGCGTCGCGCCATCTTCCATCTCGATCCTGGCTGGTTCGCCTATCACGACATGGCGACGCGGGTCTGGAGGCATTTCCGGCGCTATTACCGCTACGGCCTTGGCATCCGGCGGGAGATCGCCATGGAGGATTCGCCGCCCGACCTCTCGCGATGGCCGCAGGAAGGATTCGCATTGCACGATTTGCCCGCGCGCGTCGCGGCTTTGGTCGCGCGCGTCAAGGACGGCGATCGCCATGAGGCGCGTCCCTGGGCCACGCGAATTCTGTTCATGGCACTGGCGGTTCTGACTTGGCTCGCCGTGGATCTCGGCTATGTACGGGCGATTAGGGATTCGGAGGCCGACCGAAAGAGGCGGCGCGAGGACCTGAAGCGCAAATTCGAGAAGCCGCCACGTGCCCGCGTCGGCAAGGGCCCGGCGCGGTTTCTGATCTTCGCCTTAGGTCGAACCGGAAGCACGGCATTGATGCGAGCGCTCAATTGCCATCCCGCCATTCGCTGCATCCATGAGCCTTTCAACATTCGCGACCTGACATCGCGCTTCGGCGGCCGGGCGCGCGACCGGGCGACGCTCATCGCGCTCCTCGATGAGATCGCTGCGGAATACAATGGCATCAAGCATGTCTGGAACCCGCTTGGCTGGCCGTTCCTGGAAAGTCCCGAATTGAATTTCGAGGTGCTCACCAATTTCGGGCCCGTCCTGCTGCTGCACCGCGCGAACATCCTGCGGCGGCTCGTCTCCGCCGAGATCGCCCAGCAGGCCGACCGCTATCAGCTGCCGGAGCAGGCGGCGCAGTATCGAAGAAATCTGCGTTGGTTCCCGTTCCATCACTTAGACAGGGACCGCTTGAAGGAAAGCCTCGAGGCCGAGACGCAGGCGATTGAGAAGGCGCGGCGGCGGCTACGCGCGGCGGGGGTGCCCTCTCTCGAGCTCACCTACGAGCAACTCTACGCTCCGGGCTGTCGCGAGGACCGTGTTCGGCGCATGGCGCCCATCTTCCAGTTTCTGGGGCTGGCGATCGAGGATCTTTCCAAAGAGGCGCTGCGCAGCCTCAGCATCATCCTCGACCCGGCAGCGAACAAGCTCAACGACGAGACTATCTATTCGATGGTCCCGGACATCCTCGGCATCGAAGCGGAGTTCGGCTCGGATGCAACCGGGTGGCTCTTTCACTAGCCGTGAAGCCCGAAGCGCGTCCTTGCGAAACCGCGTCACGCCGCGCCGGGCTCCGGGCGCCGCCTCGGCGAATTCCAGGGGTCGAAGGGCCTCGGCGAATTCCAGGGGTCGAAAGGGACGAGTTGCCCGCTGTCTCTCGGCGGTCTTAGGAACTGCCGCGCGGTCGTATTCAGCATGCTTGCCGTGAAGGAGAAGCTGCTGGGAGAGATCGCCAGCAGATCGGCCTGCGTAAGGACATAAAAATCCGTGAAGAACTCGGCCCCCGGTATGCTCACTCCGAGATCGCCGGCGGTAGCCGGGGCGAATTCTCGGAACTCTCGGTGAATCTGCGGGTCGTCGCTCGCGACATAGAGAACCGGCGCGTCTAGCTCCTGCCAGATGGCGTCGAGCCAGGCGAGATAGGGGGCGAGAGGCGCGACCCAGAATCTTTTATGCTCGACCTTATCGCCGCGGCGGATGTGGAGGGCGACGAGGGTGCGTCCCTGGCGTCTCAGCCGCGACAGCCCCTCTTCCATTGGCGGCCTCGCCCGCTCGCCGGGACGAAACAGGGTCTGAAGAAAGGCGCAGTGCGGGAGATAGTACTGGGTCGGGCAGTAGAAATAACCCGAAAAGTCGCGTTCCGAGAAAATTTCGGCCGCTTCTCCCGAAAACAAACGGGCACCGCCGCCCGGGCTCTCCCTGAACTCCGGCAGCGCGCTCCCCGGATACGGGTCGTCGAGATCGAAGAGCCAGCGGCCTGGCCAGTCGGGCACCTCGACGGCGAGCCGATGAATGCGGCCATAGACGCGCAATGCCATGTATTGTTGCACCTGCATGCCGAAGCGGCCCATGGTGCCGAGGCGTGACATCATGATTCGTCGCTCGAGCCCCGGCTCCTGACGCTTTTCGGGCGGCGCCGGAAGCGGCGCACCCCAGGCTTGGCGCATCATCATCGTGGCGCGTCTCGTGAAGATGCGGGATTCGCCAGGCGATTGCGCGAGAATGGAGTCATAGGCCGCAGCCGCGGCCGTGTAATGGCCGAGCGCTTCTTCGGCCTCGCTCAGCGCACAGAGGTGGCCAAGAGCATCGCGGCCGCGCCGCAGCGACTCCCGGAGAACCTCCGCCGCCTTAGCGGCATCGCCGGCGCGAGCGAAAAGCATGCCCAGGCACTGCTGCGCACCGACCTCGCCGGGGCCGAGGGAGTGCGTCTCCTGCAAGAGCAGAAGAGCGTTACGCTTGTCGCCGCGCGACAAGGCGATCTCAGCGCACAAGAGCCTCGCCTCGACATTGTCAGGATCGGCGCGAAGGACGCGCTCGCACCAGCCATTAGCCTCGGCCAACTGGCCACCGCGAAAAAGCGCGGCAGCGAATTCTAGGCGCTCAGGTCGCCGTGAGCGCCTGCCCGCCAATCCTCTGAAGAAGTCCTTTATGGCGTCCAGCGCAGGCCTGCCGCCAGCCATCGGCACCTCGATTGATCGTCGCAAGCAAACCCTTGTAGCAGTAAAGCCAATAAGCGCGCTTGTCATTCATTCGCGGGGATCAGGTCGTCGCCTGGCGGCGCGTCGGACCTTCCCTGCTGCCAGTCCTGCTCATCAAGTTGCTGGCGCAGCGCTACTTTGTTGACCTTGCCGGAGGCATTCTTCGGCAATTCGCCAACGATGCGGATTTCACGCGGTACCTTGTAGGGGGTCAGATGTGCCCGGCAATGGGCCATAAGCGCGCCTACCTCGACCGGACGGCGCACCATGACGAATGCGACAACTTCCGTGTCGTTGTCGGCCGTGCGGCGACCGAGCACCGCCGCCTCTAAGACATCTCCATGCTCCTGCAGCGCAGCCTCAATTTCTATGGGATGGATTTTAGTGCCGCTACGGATGATCAGGTCGGAGGCGCGACCCTTCAAGAAGAGATAGCCGCGGTCGCCAAGCGCCGCTAGATCTCCGGGATAATACCAACCGTCGTGGAAGCTCTCGTTCGCCCTTTCCCAGCCACTCGGACCATCGAGACCGACAGAGAGCGTTGGCCCGCGGCAGCGAAGTCGGCCGACCGCGCCGGATGGAAGCGGCAGATCCTGTCCGTCGACAATTTCCAGCTCCGTTATCGGGTGAGACCGTCCCACGCTCGCCGCCCACTCAGGCAGGTCGCTTGGACGCAATAGTGCAATCATTCCGATTGCAGTTGCACCGTAATAATCAAAAAAATTCGGTGTCAGCTTGCGTGCCGCCTCGATCTTCTCTTCGGCATGTATTGGCGCACTGGCGCAGATGAGCGCGTCCATGTTCGGCAAGAGAAATCCCCGTCCTTCCGCAAGGCGAAGCAGTTGACGTATCATCGTAGGCACTACGTATCCGACCGTTGCCTTATGTTTTGCGACGAGTTCGATGTATTCCTCGGCACTGACAAGAGGGGGGTAAAGGATTATGCTGTTACCGTGCTGGAGATGTACCAAGCACTGCCTCAATCCGGCGCTGAAACACAACGGTATGGCGGATAGGTAGCGGCAACGCCAGGGCAGTGACATCAACTCAAGAAGAGTTCGGCTAACATAATATTGAAGGTGTGTGGCCAACATGAACTTCGGCGCGCCGGTCGTTCCGGATGTCGACAGGATGACAAAGGGGGCATGCCAATCGCTCGGCAAGTCGGGGGGCGGGTCGGCAAGGGCGACCGCCCGATGCCACGATGAATCGAGCATGACGTTAGGGCAGCCGATGATGGATTGGCTACCCGGCTCGACAAGAATAAGCTTGATCCCAAGCGCGTCGGCAACGCGCGCCTTTTCCGCCGGCCGTGCGCGCCAGTCGATCGGCACGATCACGGCCCCCATCCGTCCGACCGCCAGGAGTGTTACAAGGTGTTCCCACGTGTCCTTGAGGCACAGCCCAACTCTATCCTCGGCCCGCACGCCCAGTGAAGCGAGCTGCCCGGCAGTGCGCAGGACGAGAACCGCGAGCTCGCCATAGGTGATGGTCCTGTCACCGTCGATGAGGGCGGCGGCCTCCGGCTGCAGCTTGCCAAGGCGGAGGATCGGCTCGACGAAGTTCATGAGACCCTCTGTACACTGATGGAAGCCCTGTATTCACACGACACCCTGATCGTGAAAGCTCTCATCCTTGTGGCGCGTGACATGCGCAACGTTCTTGTCATTCGCACCGCTGGCATAAGTCTCGGAAGCCAATGCACCGTCCAGGATGAACCGCATCAGGCGACATATCTCCCCGAGCTGCAAGCTGAAAAACTCGAGATGGTTGCCGGGCAGAACATGGACTCTCTGTGGACCCGTGAGAATCTGTTGCCAGGGAAGCTCGGGTTGAAAATGGGCAGGCGCCTGGGCGGTGCTTAAAATAATGTCCGTGGCGCCGGAATATGGCGCCGGGCGATGTCGAGAAAATGCGATAGTGGACCTGACAACAGCTGCGGCCGCCATATGCATCTGCTTCGGATCGCGAGTATTGAATGGCACGTTATCGATGCGCGCGACACTTTTGCGCAACATCGTCTGCGCATTGTCATACAATTGCTGGAAAACCTGCGGATGGAGATCGATCATTTGATATCTGTCGCCACCGAATGGAAGGAGGGGAGGCGGGTTCAGGAGGAGCACGGTGCCGACTTGTTGCCCCAAGGCTGACAGCTCACGGGCGATTTCGAGTGCCACGAGACCGCCGGGACATTGCCCGCCGATGTAATAGGGCCCGGTCGGTTGCACGCCCCGTATTTCTTGTAAGTAATCGACCGCCATTTCCCTGACGCTCTCGCAAGGTTGCTGCCTCCCGTCCAATCCCCGAGCGAAAATCGCATAGAAAGCCCGATCCGGCCCCAGCGCCCGCGCCATAGCAGCAGTGTGTAAGAGTAAGCCATTCAAGCCATGCACCAGAAAAAAAGGCGGCTTCGTTCCCGATTGCGTGATCGGTACAAGCATGGTCAGGCCCGCCGCGCCTGCGTCAATTCATCGACCTTCAGCGCGAGCAGCGCGATCGTCGGTGCGTCGATGAGCGTTGCCATCGGGATAGTGATCACAAAGCACTCCACAATCTCGGCGAAGATGACCGCTGCGAGGAAGGAATCGCCGCCAAGATCCTGATAGTCATCCTCGATACCTATGCAATTCATATTGAGCGCTTTGCACCAAATCCCCGCAAGCCTCTGCTCGGTGGGCGTACGCGGCGCGATATAGGGCCGCGGAAGCGGCAATTGCTCGCGCCGGATAAGATTGCCTGACTGCAACATCGACCCGTTTCCCTCCGCCATCTGGTTAGCATATATTCATATTTCGTTCCAACGACTGCTATGGACGATCCGTTTAGGACAGTCAAGGTACCCGATCGATGAAAAAGGTCGACCGCCAATATTCTTTTACACTGACCCTGAATTTTACTTGGAGATAGCTTCTCCCAAGCGCCATAGGAGCTACCCGACTTGCAACCCGATGTTGCAGTCCGGCGCGGCGGATATCCCGCGTTAAATCTGGCGGCTTTCTCGAGGGGAGAGTAAAACGGACCCGCCCCGGAAAGGGTGGAAGAGAAAACTTGGACGCGATGAAGACCGCGGCACGGGACGACGGCGCGCGTTTCCTGATGTGCGCGCCCGATCACTTCGCCGTCACCTACGCCATCAACCCGTGGATGGACCCGGCGCAATGGGCAAGCCATGCGCGCAGCCTCGGCCAAACCGCGCGCCGCGAATGGAAAAAGCTGCACCGGACGCTGCAACAGCTCGGCGCGCGCATCGAGTTGTTGCCGCCGAAAACGGAACTGAGCGATCTCGTCTTCACCGCCAACGCGGCCGTGGTGATGGATGGGGTGGCGCTGCTCGCCCATTTCCGCCATGCCGAGCGGCAAAAGGAAGAGCCGCATTGCGAGCGTTGCTTCCGCGAGCTGGTGGCGCGCGGCGTCATCGCCGCGGTGCGGCGCCTGCCCGAGGGCCTGGTCCAGGAAGGCGCCGGCGATTGCGTCTGGGACCGCGCGCGGCAGATGTTCTGGATGGGCTGCGGACCGCGTTCGCATCGCGATGCCGCGCGCGTGATGCGCGAGACCTTTGGGCTCGAGACGCTGCCGCTCGAGCTCGCCGACCCGCGTTTCTATCACATCGATACGGCGCTCTCCCCGCTGCCGCGCGGCGAAATGATGTACGTGCCTGCGGCCTTCACCGCCGAGGGCTTGCGCCAGATCCGCGATCGCGTCGCGCCGGAGCAACGCATCGAGCTCGGCACCAAGGATGCGATGGGGTTCGCGGCCAACGCGGTGTGCGTCAACGACGACATCGTGCTCTCAGGCTGCGGCGCCGGGTTGCGCCGCCGGCTCGAACAGGCCGGCTATCGCGTCCATGCGACGCCCTTGGGCGCCTTCCATCGCAGCGGCGGCTCGGCCTTCTGCCTGACCTTGCGGCTCGATCTGCGCTCGGCCGGCACAGGCGCGGCCGGCGGCAACCGATAAAATGCCCGCCAAATCAGCGGCTTGACCTTCGAGCCGGTTCCGGCCGGGATCGCGCTTTATGCCGGGCGGGGTCTCGTGCCATATAGCGCGGAGTAGAAAATCATGGCCCGTCTCAAGGATTATCTCGAAACCTCGCGCGCGGCGCTCGTCGATGCCATCGCCGGCGTGGACGAGGCGCGCGTCGAGCGCGCGATCGCGGCCATCACATCCGGCTTGTCCAAGGACAAGCCCTTGCTGATCTGCGGCAATGGCGGCTCGGCGGCCGACGCCATGCACATCGCCGGCGAGCTGGTCGGCCGCTATCTGAAGGAGCGGCGCGGCTTGAAGGCGATCGCGCTCTCGGCCGACCCGGCGGTGCTGACGGCATGGAGCAACGATTACAGCTACGACACCGTGTTCGCGCGCCAGGTGGAGGCGCTCGGCGAGAAAGGCGGCGTGTTGCTGGCGATTTCGACCAGCGGCAATTCCAAGAACGTGATCGCGGCGGCCAAGGCGGCGAAGAAGAAAGGCATGATGGTGGTGGGCTTGACCGGCAAGGGCGGAGGCCAGCTCGGCCCCGAAACCGACATCCTGCTCGACGTGCCGGCTTCGCAGACGCCGCTCATCCAGCAGATCCATATCTGCCTCTATCACTTCATCTGTTCCGAGATCGAAGAGCGGATCTCCCGCGCCTGAACGCCGCGATCAGCGGGCGAGCGCCTGGGAGATGGTGTTGAAGGTGTTGACCAGCCCGGTCGAGACGCCGTGCAAGCTGGTCGCGATCACCACGCCGATCACGGCGCAGACCAGAGTGTATTCCACCGCGGCGACGCCGCGCTCGTCGCGCAGCAATTGGCCGATCATCCGATTGACGTCCGACATGCGTCTCTCCAACGGAACTCCGCGCAAGGCGGTTAAGCCACGGTAAGGCGGTTCTCCGAAAACTCAAAACAATATCGTCTAAAATTTGCCGGGTATTCGCGCGAAATCGTTTTGAAGCGTCGCATTTATTGACAGCGGGTTAACAACCGCTTGCGGCATCGGGCGGATTCGCAAACCCGCCCGCCGCTTTCAGCCTTGCTTAACCACAATGGGCGACACTGGCCGCCGCAACGTTCTCCAACGGCGAGGGGTTTCCACGGTGTTTCGGCAATTGCAATGCAACGGCAGGGAGCGGAATTTCGGTTCCGCCGCGTGGGTCGCGGCGCGGCTGCTGCCGCTTTTCGCCGCCTGCGCCCTGGCGCTGTCGGGTTGCGCCCATGCCCCCAAGACCAGCGAAGCGTCGGCGGCCGCCTTGGCCGCCGAGGACGCCAAGCCGCCGATGCAACGCGGCGAGGAAGCGGATGCGCGCGGCGATTACGCCGCCGCCGCCGGATTTTACCGCAAGGCGCATGAGGCCGATCCCGCCGCGCTCGGCCCGCTCTACCGTCTCGGCGCGGCGCAGGTGGCGGGCCGCGATTACACCGGCGCCTACGAGACCTATCACCAGATCCAGACCCTCTCCGCCGACGATGCCGAAGCGGCGTTCCGGCTCGGCGAATTGATGCTGATGCGCGGCTCGCCCCAGGCGGCGCTCGACCAATTCGACATCGCGCTCCGGACCCGCAAGGTCGATCCCGCGCTCTACAGCGCGATCGGCGTCGCCTACAGCATGATGGGCAAATACGACAAGGCGATCGGCGATTACCGGCTGGGGCTGAAAATCGCGCCCGATCACATGGGGCTCAGGAACAATCTGGGCCTGGCCCAGTTCCTGGCCGGCGATTACGAGGGCGCGGTCAAGACGCTGTCCGATCTGGTGGCGCTGCCCGACGCCAAGCCGCGCTACCGGCAGAATCTCGCCTTCATCTACGCGATCCACGGCGATTACGAGCAGGCGCGCGCGGTTGCGGGGCACGACGTCGACCTGGCCTCGCTCAAGAGCGACCTCGATCTCTACCGCAACGGCCAGAAAACCAACCAACAGGGCGGCGAGAGCCAGGCTATTAACCAAGAATTGATGGGCATCCATTTCGCCGACAAGCCGGCCACCGCCCAGGCCGCCCAGGCCCCCGCCCCGGGCGCCCAGACCAGTGAAATTGGACCTGGTCAAACGGGGCCCGGCCAGGCCGGGCCCAACCAGGCCGAATCCGGCCAAACCGACACGTCCCGCTAGGTCTTGGCCGCTAGGCCCTTGGCCGCCAGGTCTCGGCCGCCAGGCCCAAGGGCCGGGTGCGGCCCGAAAAACCCTGATTTATCCGAGTTTTCATCGGCTATTAACCAGAGTCAGCCAAAATCACCACCGGTTCGTTCCGCATGCAGGCGAGGGATCCGCGCCGGAAAAGACGGCGCGGGGCGGCTTGCCTGAGAGGATTGGAGAGGGTTTAGAGCGCGATGTTCGCCACCATTCCGCCACGCCGGCTGATCCTGCTCGCCGCAGCGATGGGCTTGTCGCTCGTCACGGCGCTGGTCGTGCGCGGCTGGGTCGAAACCGTGCGCCGCGAGGCGACGCCGGCCGCCGCCGTGCAGACGGTCAAACCGCCGACGATGATTCTGGTCGCGGCCAAGGCGCTGCCCGCCGGTCACTTCATCAAGGCCGATGATTTGAAGTGGCAGAGCTGGCCGGACGACAACATGGCCTCGAGCTATCTCGTCCGGGGCGCGGTCGAAACCTCCGCCATCGTCGGTTCGGTCGCGCGCAACGGCATCGCCATCGGCGAGCCGATCACCGACACGCGCATCGTCAAGAAGGGCGAGCGGGGCTTCCTGGCCGCGATCGTGACGCCGGGCTTCCGCGCCATCACCGTCACCATGGCCTCGAATGCCGGGCTTTCCGGCCTCGCTATGCCCGGCGACCGGGTCGACGTGCTGCTCACCATGAGCGTGCCGAGCACGAATAAGGACGCGCCCGAGCGCAAATTCACCGAGACCGTGATGCAGGACGTCCGCGTCCTGGCGATCGACCAGAAGATGGACGACCAGTCGAACGACGGCGTGCTGGCGCACTCCGCCACCTTGGAAGTCACGCCGAAGCAGGCCGAGACGGTGACGCTGTTGCAGGATCTGGGAAAGATGTCGATGACCCTGCGCAGCGTGGGCAGCGCCGAGAACGACGCCGAGACCCACGCGCCGACCGTCACCGCGGAAAGCGATTTGACCGCGTTGCTGGGATTGCGCGCGCCGGCGAAAGCCATGGGCGCCGGCCCGTCCTCCGACCGGGTCGAAGTGGTGCGCGGCACGCAACGCAGCGTCGTCGACGTCTCCGGCCATGTCATCCAGCAGGACGATTCCCCGCCGGCGGCGGTCGGAACTGCGGATAAGAAGGCCATCCAGGCCGCGCAACCGGGGAAGAAACCATGATCCGCCGCGGCCCCGCCCTCTTCCGCCTCTTCACCCGCGCGCTCGCGTTGATTCTGGCCGTGAGCCTGACGGCGGCGCCTCTGCGCCTCTATGCCGCGCCGACGGTGATCTCGTCCAACGGCGAAATCCTGTCGGTCGGCATCAGCAAGGGCATCGTGTTGCGGCTCGACCGCCCGGCCAGCAACGTCTTCGTCGCCGACCCCGCGGTGGCCGACATCCAGGTCAAGTCGCCGACCATCATCTATCTGGTCGGCAAGACGGTGGGCTCGACCACGCTGTTCGCGCTCGACAAGCAGGACCAGGTGCTTTTGAACAGCCGCGTCGAGGTGCATGCCGACACCGACGGGCTGCAGAGCGCGATCAACCAGCTGGTGCCGAACAGCGGCATCAGGGTGAAGTCGGTCAGCGATTCGGTGGTGCTCCAAGGCTCGCTGAAATCCGCCTCCGAAGGCGACGACATCAAGAAGCTCGCGGCGCGCTACGTGCCCGACGCCAAGCAGCTGGTCAACGATATGCAGCTCAACGCGCCCAACCAGGTGAATTTGCAAGTCCGCGTCGCCGAGGTGAACCGCAACGCCCTGAAGCAGCTTGGGGTCACCTGGACGGCGTCGGGAAAAATTATTACCGGGTCGCCGACCTATACGCCCAGCCTCACGAGCACCTCGCCGACCACGCTCGGCACGACCGCCGGCAACTTGTTGAGCCTCGGCTATCTGAGCGGCCCCCTTGGCAGCGCCAACATCAACGCGACGGTCAACGCGCTCGAAACCCAGGGCCTGGTCAACATCCTGGCCGAACCCAATCTGACCGCGGTTTCGGGCCAGAAGGCGAGCTTCCTGGCCGGCGGCGAGTTCCCGGTGCCGGTGCCGCAATCGGGCACCGGCGGCGCCGCCGTCGTCACCATCGATTACAAGCAGTTCGGCGTGGGCCTGACCTTCCTCGCCACCATCCTCAGCGGCAACCGCATCAGCCTGCATGTCGAGCCCGAGGTCAGCCAGATCGACAATTCGACCGCCATCACCGTCGCCGGCGTGTCCGTTCCCGGGCTTTCGACGCGGCGCGCCGAAACCACGGTCGAGCTGGCCAGCGGCCAGAGCTTCGCCATCGCCGGGCTGATGCAGAACAACACCACGCAGAACATCAGCAAGTTCCCCTGGCTGGGCGATCTGCCGGTGCTGGGCCCGTTGTTCCGCTCGGAAGCCTTCCAACGCAACGAGAGCGAGCTGGTCATCATCGTCACGCCCTATGTCGTGCGGCCGGTGTCGAACGAGCAGATGGCGATGCCGACCGACGGTATGACCACGCCGAACGATTTCGACATGATCATGCGCGACCGGATGAACGGCTCCGATTCCACCAGCCAGCCGGCGGTCCAGGCGGACCCGGCGCAGCCCGCCGTGCCGTCTTCGCAACCGGTGTCGCAATCCGCCCAGCCCGTGACATTGCCCGACGGGCGCAAGGCGGCCGTGCCGCTGGGTCAAGTCGGCTTCGAGATCGATTGAGGAGAGAAGCCATGGGCCACCCTCTTAACATGAACACTTATCTCCGCTCGCGCACCTGCTGGGCGCTCTTGGCCGCCATGCTGGCGGTGCTGCTTTTGCCCGGCTGCTCCTCCAGCCAGTCCGACGCGATGAACGCTCCGCCCAAGGCGATTTCGGTCAAGCCGGTGCTGGCGACGCACCCGGTTTATTTCGACAACGGCTCGGCCATGCTGAGCCCGGCCGAGATCGACGGGTTGCGCGCCTTCCTCGGCGAAGGCCGGGTCACCAAGATCGATTCCATCACCGTCCAAGCCGGCGACAGTCCGCTGGGATCCGCGCGGGCCTCGCGGGTGAGCGACGCGTTGAGCAATCTCGGCTACACCCATGTGGTGGCGCCGTCGAGCCAGCCCGGCGACGATGCGGTCGCGGTGGTGGTGAAACGCTTGGCCGCTTTGCCGCCCGCCTGCCCCGATTGGGCACCGATCGGCCAATACGACCCCTATAACCTGCCGATGAAGAATCTCGGCTGCGCCAACGCCACCAATCTCTATCTCATGGTGGCCGATCCGCGCGACTTGGTTTCCGGGCGCCTCCTCGGCCCGGCCGACGGCGCGGAAGCGGTGCGCTCGGTCGACAATTACCGCGCGGGCAAGCTCGACAACCTGTCCTGGGGCCCCGGCGGGGGTTCGGGCGGCGGGGGTTCGGGCGGGTCTTCGAGCGGAGGTTCCAGCAGCTCTACCAGCGGTGGCAGCGGTGGACAGTAACGCCGATATCGAAGCCGGATTGCCGGCGGGCCCGCGCCTGCTCGCCTGCGTCATCGACCCCGAGAACGGGCAGGTGGCGCGCGACCTGGCCGCGGCCCAGGGCTGGCGCAACCCCGTCATCCTCGACGGCGGCGTGGCCGCGGCGCACAACTACATCGAGAAATCGCCGCCGCCCACCTTGCTGATCGTCGACATCGACGACGTCGACGATCCGGTGCAAAGTCTCGCGGCCTTGGCCGAATTCTGCCCGCCGGACATGGGCGTCATCGCCATCGGCAGCCGGAACGAGTTGACGCTCTACCGCGCGCTGATCGATCTCGGCGTCACCGATTACGTGACCAAGCCGATCACGCTGGCGATGCTGGAGAATTCGCTGTGCGGCGAGAAGCGCCCGAATGCCGGCATGGCGCCGCGCAACCAGGCCCAGATCGTCTCCTTCATGGGCGCGCGCGGCGGCGTGGGCACGACCACGGTCGCGGGCTCGGTCGCCTGGGCGCTGGCGTATGTCTACCAGAAGCGCGTGGCGCTCCTGGATTTCGACATGCATTTCGGCAATCTGGCGCTGTCCTTCGACCTCATTCCCGCGCCGGGCATGCGCGAGGCGCTCGAGTATCCGGCGCGCATCGACAGCCGGCTGCTGAACTCGGCGATGTTGCAGGAAAGCCCGCGGCTCAAGGTGCTGGCCGCCGAGGAGCCGATGGTCGACGAGGTTCATGTCGCGTCGGGGGCGGTCGACGCCATGCTCAACGTGCTGCGCGGCGACAACGATTTCATCATCGTCGATCTGCCCCGCCATCTCGGTGAGGAAATCCGCCGCATGCTGACGCTTTCCGGCACCATCGGCATCGTCACCGATTTGTCGCTCGCCTCGGCGCGCGACACGCTGCGGCTGGCGGATTTCGCCAAGACGCTGACCCCCGCCGCGCGCCATCTGGTCGTCGCCAACAATGTCGGCGCCAAGCACCGCGGCGAGATCGCCCAAGGCGAATTCGAGCGCGTCACCGCCATCCACCTCGATTACGCCGTGCCGTTCGAACCGAGCGCGGCGCTCACCACCTCCTCGACCGGCAACGTGCTGACCTCGGCGTTGCGCCACACCAAGGCGGCGGCGGCCTTGCGCGACGTCGCCATGCGGCTGGCCGGCTACGAGCAGAAACCCGCCAAGAAAAGCCTGCTGTCCGGGCTTGCCAAGCTGCCGTTGCCGAAATTGGGCGGCGCTTTCTCCGCAAGCGCGTTGATGCCGGGCTTCTTGAAGCGGAGCGCCTGACATGTTCGGCCGCCGCGGCGTCAACGAGGACGGGCTTAATCCGCGTCCGCGCACCCCCGAAATCCGCCCGAACCGGCCCGAACCGCCGAAACCCCAGGCGCAAGCGCCCGCAGCCGCGCCCGCGCCGGCGTCCGAGCCCAATCCCGCCCCGGCGTCCGACGCGCTGCGCCCGTCCAGCAACGCGATTCCGGTGGCGCCGCCGGTTCTCCGCACCGTGCCGCTGCGCAGCAACGTCAACGACGCCGCGCCGCGCATATATCCGCTCGTCCTCCAGCGCATCGACACCGAGGTCGCCGCCAAGCTGCAACGCGACGAGCTGGCGCGCCAGCTCGCGGACATGGTGAGCGAGATCGTCATCGAGCAGCGCATCCAGTTGAACCAATCGGAGCAGCGCCAGCTCGTCATCGTGCTGCTGGACGACATGCTCGGATTGGGGCCGTTGGAGCCGCTTTTGGCCGACGAGACCATCACCGACATCATGGTCAACGGCGCCAAGCAGGTTTACGTCGAGCGCCGCGGCAAATTGGAATTGACCGGCATCGCCTTCCGCGACAACGCGCATGTCATGTCGATCGCGACGCGCATCGTCACCCAGGTAGGCCGCCGCATCGACGAATCGACGCCCCTGGTCGACGCGCGCTTGCAGGACGGCAGCCGCGTCAACATCATCACCCCGCCCTTGGCCTTGGACGGCCCGACCATCTCGATCCGCAAATTCTCCAAGAAGGGCATCACGCTGGACGTCATGTCGCGGCAGAAGAACATCTCGGCCGCGATGGGAACCGTGATGAAGATCGCGTCGCGCTCGCGCCTCAACATCCTGATCTCCGGCGGCACCGGCTCGGGCAAGACCACACTTTTGAACGCCATGTCGCAGATGATCGACCCGGGCGAACGCATCGTCACCATCGAAGACGCGGCCGAGTTGCAGCTGCAACAGCCGCACGTGGTGCGGCTGGAAACCCGGCCCGCCAACCTCGAAGGCAAGGGCGAGATTTCGATCCGCGACCTGGTCAAGAACGCGCTGCGCATGCGCCCCGACCGCATCATCCTGGGCGAGGTCCGCGGCGCCGAGGCGATGGACATGCTGCAAGCCATGAACACCGGCCATGACGGCTCGCTCTCGACCATCCACGCCAACCGGCCGCGCGAGGCGCTGACCCGGCTCGAGAACATGGTCGGCATGGCGGGCGTCAATCTGCCGTCGCGCGCCATCCGCCAGCAGATCGCCGCCGCCATCAACCTGATCGTCCAGATCAGCCGCATGCGCGACGGCATCCGCCGCGTCGTCTCGGTCACCGAAATCATCGGCATGGAAGGCGACGTCATCACGACGCAGGATCTGTTCACCTACCAGTACGAGGGCCAGCTCAACGACGGCTCGCTCAAGGGCAGCTTCGTGTCGAGCGGCTTGCGGCCGCACTTCATGACGCGGGCCGAGTATTTCGGGTTGGATCGCGCGCTGCTCGAAGCGGTCGGGTAAGCGTCATGGTCGAGGTCGTTTATCTCTTCCTCATCTTCATCCTGATGCTGGGGATCCTGACCGCCGGCTGGCTCGGCTTGGTGGGATTCGACCGGCGCGGGCCGCTGGTCAAGCGCGCGCAAAGAGCCCGCGATCACTTCGTCGGCAAGCCCGAAGAGACGGCGGCGCTGACGCTGAAGCGCGACGACGAGAAATCGAAGCTCGACGAGCTGGTGAGCCACTTCCTGCCCAACACCGAGCATTGGCGGAAGACGATCGCGCGCACCGGCACCAATTTGACGCTCGGCAAGCTGGCAATCTACGCCGTGATCTTCGCCGTCGCATTGGGACTGGGGCTTTGGGAGATCGGCATATCGATCGTCATAGCCTTGCCGGCGGCGATCGCCGGCGGGTTGTGGATGCCGCGTTTCGCCGTCAAATATCTCGTCAACCGGCGGGTGACCAAGTTCATCAGCGTCTTCCCCGACGCAGTGGGATTGATGGTGCGGGGATTGCGCGCGGGCCTGCCGGTGACCGAGACCATCATCGGCGTGACCCGCGAGATCGGCGAGCCGGTCGGCACCGAGTTCCGCCGCATCGCCGACCATATCCAATTGGGCAAGCCGCTCGAGGACGCGCTGTGGGAAACCGCCGAGCGCATCGACATGCCCGAATTCACCTTCATGGCGATCGCGTTCTCGATCCAGCGCGAGACCGGCGGCAATCTGGCCGAAACGCTCGACAACCTCGACCAGATCCTGCGCCGGCGCCGCCAGCTTCACCTCAAGGTGAAGACCTATTCTGCCGAGGCGAAGGCCTCGGCCACGATCATCGGCGCATTGCCCTTCGTGGTGGCGAGCGTCCTGGCGGTGGTCGATTTCGACTACATCAAGATCCTATTCACCACCGAGATGGGCCACGTGTTCCTGAGCTCCGCCATCATGTGCCTCGTGATCGGCGTCGGCACCATGATCAAGATGGGCAAGTTCGAGATATGAGCGCGCTTTTCTCCATCATCGGCGGCGGCGACGTCCTCATGACGCTGGTGCTGACGGTTTCGATCTTCTCGGCGCTGGTGCTGGCCTATATGGCGTATCAGGAGGGCGGCGCGCTGATCAACCGGCTCGCCGCGATTGCGTCCCGGCGCACCAACGCGCGCGCCGTCGACACCGGCCGCGCCCACCGCTTCGGCGCCAAGGCGGGCGTGAGCGTCCTGCGCCGCCTGGCCGACAGCCTGAAACTCACCCGCGGCGCGGAGGCGGAAAAGAACGCGAGCCTGCTGACCCAGGCCGGCTGGCGCACGCGCGAGGCGCTGGTGGTCTATATCGGCATCAGGCTGATTCTCCCCTGCACGCTCACCAGCATCGCCATCATCGTCGCGGCGCCATTCCTCGATTCGGGGTTCAAGCTGGCGATGACCGGCGCCTGCACCGCCATCTTCGCGACCTATCTGCCGCCCTTGGTGCTGCAACGCATCATCGCCGGCCGCCAGCACCGCTTCTACAAGGCGCTGCCCGACGCGCTCGACCTGTTGATGATCTGCGCCGAAAGCGGCCAGGGCATCGACGGCGCGTTGACCCGCGTGGCGCGCGAGTTCCGCCGCTTCATGCCGGAAATGGCGGACGAGCTGCAACTGACCGCGCTCGAGCTGGGCTTCCTGCCGAACCGGCGCGACGCGCTCGCCAATTTGGCCAAGCGCGTTAACATCCCCGGCGTCCGCACCCTGACCAACACGCTCATCCAGACCGAGCGTTACGGCACGCCCTTGACCCAGGCGATGCGCGTCATGGGCGCCGAGCTGCGCGAGGAACGCATGATGAAGGCCGAGGAAAAGGCCGCCAAGCTGCCGGCGATCATGACCATTCCGATGATCGTGTTCATCCTGCCGGCGATGTTTCTGGTGCTGGTCGGCCCGGCCGTGGTCCAGGTGGTCAAGGCCTTCCACTAGAATTCTCTTTGCTTGGCAAGACGCCTCGGGCCTAAAACCTCAGCCCTCGGCTTTGCTACGCGCGCTATTTTACTTTTGCTTCGCAAGACGCCTCGGGCCTAAAACCTCGGCCCTCGGCTTTGCTACGCCCGTTTTTTCTTCGCCGGCAATTTGATGCCCAAGAGCCGCGCGGCATTGCCGCCGAGGATGAGCGCCTTGTCCTTGTCCGAGAGATGGGGCGCGCCTGCGACGAAGCCCACCGGATTGGGCAGCGCCATGTCGAAGGGATAATCCGTGCCCAGGAGGATGTGGTCGCTGCCGTAGAGCCCCGCCAGATATTCGAGCTGGTGGTGGGTGAAGACGATGGTGTCGAAATAGAATTTTTTCAGGTAGCTCGACGGCTTTTTCCGGATGACCGAGCGCGCGTCCGGCCGCGCGCCATGGGCGTGATCGATGCGCCCGGCATAGGAAGGCAGATAACCGCCGCCATGCGCCAGCACGATATTCAAGCCGGGATGGGATTCGAGCACGCCGCCGAAGATCAGGTGATGGACGGCGAGGGTGGTGTCGAGCGGATTGCCGATGATGTTGGAGAAGAAATGGGAGGCGAGGCGCCGCCCGTCGGGAAAGCCGTGCGGGTGCAGGAAGACCAGCGCGCCCAGCTCCTCGGCCTTGGCCCAGAACGGGCGGAAGCGGTCGGCCGAGAGCTCTTCGTTTTCGACATGCGGACAGATCTCGACGCCCTTGAGCCCCAGCTCCTTGACCGCGCGGGTGAGTTCGCGCACCGCCAACTCGGGGGATTGCATCGGCACTGTCGCCAGGCCGACGAAGCGCTCGGGATGGCCCGCGCAGATGGAAGCGATGTTCTGGTTGATATGCCGCGACGTTGCCAGCCCGAGCTCGGGCTCGGCCCAGTAGTAGTACTGGATCGGCGCGGTCGAGATCGCCTGGATGTCGATGCCGTCGCGGTCCATGACCTTGAGGCGCTCTTCGACCGAGGTGAGCTTCGGGCCGATCGCCTGCGCCTGTTTCGCATCCACCTCCTTCGAGGCGGCGTTGTTGAAAAACGAATAGGGATCGTATTCCGGCTTGAAATGGTCCTTGGTCAGCGCCGCCGCCACCGGCGTGAAGACGTGGCAATGGATGTCGATCGCGGGATAACGCGATTTGGCCCGGCGGGACGTGGAAGCGGCATGGCCCGCGGCGGCGGGCGGCGCGCAATTGTATAGGAGGCTCATGGTTTCGCTCCCGCTGCCTTGCGGCAGGCCTGCCAGACCTTCAAGGGCGTCGCCGGCATGTCGAGATATCGCGCGGCATCGCCCGGCAGCGCGGAGGCAATCGCGTTCATGATCGCGGCCAGCGCGGCGGTGGTGCCGGCCTCGCCCGCGCCCTTGACGCCGATGGGATTGGTCTTGCAGGGGAATTCGAGGAAGGCGTCGGCGAGAAGGGGCGGCATGTCGGCGGCCCTGGGCATGGCGTAATCCATGAACGAGCCGGTCAGCAGCTGGCCCGCGGAATCATAAACCGCGTTTTCCATCAACGCCTGGCCCAGCCCCTGCGCCACGCCGCCATGCACCTGGCCCTCGACGATCATCGGGTTCAGGAGCCTGCCGGAATCGTCGGCGCCGCTATAGGCCAGCATCTCGACCAATCCTGTTTCGGGATCGATCTCGAGCTCGGCGATGTGGCAGCCGTTGGGGAAATGCTGCGGCGTCTGCGAGACCAGGTTGGTGTCCAGAGTCTCCTTCTTGGCGACCTCGAAGATCGAGACCCGGCGGTCGGTGCCCACCACCTCGAAGAAGCCGTTGCGGTATCCCAAATCGGCCTCGGCCGCTTCGAGCAGCCGCGACGCCGCCTTCTTGCCCTTCTCGATCACCGCCGAGGCGGTGTGGAAGATGGCGCTGCCGGCGGCCGCCGCCGAACGCGAGGCGAAGCTGCCATGGCCCTCGACGCCCAGACGCGTGTCGCCCTCGCGCACTTCGATCAATTCGGGATCGATGCCGAGCTTTTCGGCCGCCACCTGGGCGAAGACCGTCAGATGCCCCTGGCCGGAGGATTGCGCGCCCAGCCCCACCGCCACCTTGCCGTCGCCGGGGAAGGAGATCGACGCCCCCTCGGGCGGCAGCGCGCCCGAATTTTCGAGGAAACATGAGATGCCGAGGCCGCGGCGCTTGCCCTTGGCCTCGCTCTGTTTCTGGCGCGCGGGAAAGCCCTTGAAATCGGCCAGCGCAAGCGCCTTCTCGAACACCGCCGGGAAATCGCCGCTGTCATAGACCGTACCCATCGCGCCCTTGAAAGGTATCTCGCCGGGCTTGATGAGATTCCTGCGGCGCAAGGTTACCGCGTCGATGCCGGTAACCCGGGCGGCCTCCTCGACCAGCCGCTCCATCAGGTAATTGGCCTCGGGCCGGCCGGCGCCGCGATAAGGCCCGGTCAGCACCGTGTTGGTGAAGACGCATTTGACGTCGCAGGCGATCTTCGGGATGCGATAGACCGAGGGGAAGCAGCGCACCAGGTTGAGGGTCGGCGTCAGCACCCCCGCGCCGGCGGCGAAGGCGCCCAGATTGGCGATCGCCTTGACGCGCAGCGCCAGGAAATTGCCGTCCTGGTCGAGCGCGAGTTCGCCGTCGGTCACCAGGTCGCGCGCCTGGTGGTCGGAGAGGAAAGCCTCGCCGCGCAGCGAATGCCAGCGCACCGGCCGGCCCAGCAGCTTGGCCGCCGCCAGCACCACGACGTATTCGGGATAGGCCCCGGTCTTCATGCCGAAAGCGCCGCCGACATCGCCCGATATGACGCGCATCTGCTCCGGCTTGACGCCGAACACGCCGGCCAGCTGCCGGCCCATGATCCAGACGCCTTGCGAGCCGCTACGCAGCGTGTATTCGCCGGTGGCGGAATCATAGAGCGCGGTCGCGGCGCGCGCCTCCATCGAGGCGACGGCCAGGCGCTGGTGCGTCAGCGAGAGCTTGGCGACAAACGCCGCCGATGAAACGGCCTGGTCCACCGCCTTGGCGTTGGCGCCCCCTTCGGACATCGGCCAGGTGAAATCGAGGCTGATATTGCCGGCGGCCTCGGGCCAGACCAGCGGCGCACCAAGCTTGACCGCATCGCGCACATTCACCACCGGCTTCGATTCCTTGTAATCCACCTCGACCAGCTCGGCCGCGTCCATCGCCTGGGCCAGGGTCTCGGCGATCACGGCGGCCACCGCCTGGCCGGCATGGACGACGCGTTTCTCGGCCAGCGCCGGCCAGCGCGGCTCCACGATCTTGGAGCCGTTGCGCCCGGGAATCGGGATGGACGAAGCCAGGCTGCCGAGGCCCTTCAAATCCTCGCTCGTGAGCACGGCGAGCACGCCCGGGGCCTTTTTCGCAGTCTCCGTGGCTATGCCGCGGATTTCGGCCGCGGCCATGGGCGCGCGCAGGAACACGGCATAAGCCTGGCCCGGCTCGCGCGGATCGGCGGTGAAGCGGCCCTGGCCCTTGAGCAGGGCCTGGTCCTCGATGCGAAGCCGGCGTGTGCCTTCCATTTTCCGCTCCCGTTCCCGTTCTTTTCTAATAGATGCCGAGATGCTGATGCAGGTCGACGCCCTGTTTGACGAGATTGTCCTTGGTGTCCGAGACCGCCACCCGCCCGCTGTTCAGAATCACGATGTCGTCGGCGATATCGAACACCAGCTTGGCGTTCTGCTCAACCAGGATGATCGACAGGCCCTGTTCCTTGAGGCGGCGGATGGTGGCCATGACCTCGGCGACGATCTGCGGCGCCAGCCCCTCCGACGGCTCGTCCATCAGCAGCACGCGCGGATTCGACATGAGCGCCCGGCCGATGGCAAGCATTTGCTGCTCGCCGCCGGAAAGATAGCCCGCGATCTGGCGGGAGCGCTCCTTGAGGCGCGGAAACATCGACGTCACCGTGGCCAAATCCCAGGGCGCGTGGGCGCCGTTGCCCTGGGTCCGGCGCGCCGCCACGATCAGATTCTCGGCCACCGTGAGGCTGCGGAAGATGCGGCGGCCTTGCGGCACCAGCGCCAATCCGCGCGCGGCCAGATCCTCGGGCGGCTTGCCGGTCACGTCCTCGCCGAAGAGCGTGACCTTGCCGCCGCGCGGGCGCAGCATGCCCATCGCCACGTTCATGCAGGTCGATTTGCCGGCGCCGTTGCGACCCAGCAGGCCCAAAAGCCGCGCCTCGCCCAGCGCGAAGGAGACGCCGTACAGCACGTGGCTGTCGCCGTAGAAGGCGTCGATGCCGGCGATGTCGAGCGCGCTCATGGCGCCCCCGCCCTGCCCGGCGGGCTGCCGCCGGCGGGCGCGGGCGGCGGGCGGATCGCCTTCAACGCCCACTGCGCCAGGCGCACCGAGCCCGGCACCAGCCCTTCCGGCATGAACACGACGATGGCGACGAAGATCGCGCCCAGCAGCATGTTCCAGCGCTCGATATAGGCGCTGGCCACGTTCTTGACGATCACGACCAGCGCCGCGCCGACGATCGGCCCTAAGAGCGTGCCCGAGCCGCCCGAAATCACCATCAGTACCGCCTCGGCCGAGGATGTCAGCACCAGGGTCGGCGGAGAGATGAACTTGGTGTAGTAGACGAACAGAATCCCGGCGACCGCGGTCAGCAGGCCCGAGAACAGGCAGGCGAAATACCGGATCAGCCACACGTTATAGCCCAGCGCGGTCATGCGCCGCGGCTGGTCGCGCGTGCCCTTGAGGCTCGCGCCGAAGGGCGAATGGACGAAGACCCATGCGCCGGACAGCGCGAGCAGGAAGACAGCGAGCGTCGCGAAGTAGAAATGCGACGCGACCTCGAGATCAAGCCCGAACGGCATCGGCCGCGTGGCCACGCCGACGCCATTGTCGCCGTTGGTCAGGCTGACCCAGCGGTAGGCCAGACCCCACAGGATTTGACCGAGCGCCAGCGTGATCATGATGAACCCGATGCCGGTGGCGCGAAGGCTGAGCGCGGCGAACACCGCTGTGCCGAGCAGCGCCACCGCCAGCGCCAGCGCCACCGCGCCGAAATGGCCGCTGCCGCCGGCGAGCGCGACCGCCGCGGCGTAGCCCGCGAGGCCGAAAAGCCCGGCATGCCCCAGCGAAACCAGGCCGGCATAGCCGATCAGCACGTCGACGCCGAGCGCGAAGATCGCGTAGATCAGGATCTGGCTGGCGACGCTGATGTAATAGTCGCCCTGGACCCACCACGGCACGGCGGCGAGCGCCGCAAGCGCGACGACCAGCGCGGCGCGCGTGGCGGTCATGACGCGTGCCTGCCGAACAGGCCCTGCGGCCGCAGCGCCAGCACCAGAACCATCGGCAGGAAGAGCACGAAATAGGCGAGCTCGGGAAACATCGCCTGGCCAAAATTGTAGACGAAGCCGATCAGGAAGCTGCCGACCAGCGAGCCCAAGAGACTTCCCGCGCCGCCCAGGATCACGATCACGAGCGCCAGGGGCAGCATGTCGGTGTCGAGCCCGGGATAGACCGTCAGAACCGGCGCGCCCATGATGCCGCCGAATCCCGCCAGCGCGGCGCCGAGACAGAACACGATGGTGAAGAGCCGCGACACGCGGATGCCGACGACGCGCGCCATCTCGGGATCGTCCACCCCGGCGCGGATCATGGCGCCGAGCCGCGTCTTGTCGAGGAGCACCCAGAGCAGCGCCGCGACCGCGCAGGCGACCAGGATGATGGCGATGCGGTAGATGGTGAAGAAGAGACCGAAGGCGCGTACACCGCCGGCGAGGGCCGGCGGGGTCGTCACCGAGATCGGGTCGCCGGTCCAGGTCAGCAGGCAAAAATCCGCGACAATGAACGAGATGCCGAGCGTCACCAGCACCTGCGCCAGGATCGAGCCCGAAAGGCGCCGCAGCAGCAGGCGCTCGATCACGCCGCCGAACGCGGCGACCACCGCCGCCGATCCCAGCGCCGCCAGCCAGAACGGCAGATGCCAAGTCATATAGAGGCTCGCCCCGACATAGCCGCCGAGCATGAACATCGAGCCGTGCGTCAGGTTCGGGATGCGCATCAGGCCGAAGATCAGCGAGAACCCGGCCGACAACAGGAAGAGCAAGCCACCGAACGCGACGCTGTTGATGGCCAGTATTCCCCAAAGACTCATGTCAGGCGTTCCCGGCGGCGCGGCCCCCGACCCCGACCCTCTCCCGCGACGCGGGAGAGGGCAAGGGTGCGGGCGGCAATCAGGTCTTCACGGGCGGGTAGTCGCGCGAATAGGCCGGTTGCGCGAGGTACTTCGCCTCGTCGTAGGTCCAGAACTGACTGCAGTTTTCGTAGGTCTTCTGCGTCACGTTGGTGAGCTTGCCGCCTTCCTTGACGATCTTGCGGACATACATGTTGCCGACGGCGTTGCCGAAATGGTCGAAGTGGAGCGGCCCGCGCACCGTGTCCTTGAGGCTGACCGCGCGCAACGCCTTGACCGTCTGCTCCGGCTTCGACAAATCGCCGTGCAGCGCATGGAGCGCGGCCTCGACCACCTGCACCGTGACATACATGCTCGCGGCATAGAAGCCGGGGATCCCCAAATACTCCTCGTCCATCAGCGCCTTGAACTTGTCGTTGGCGTCGTTCTTGAGGTCGATGGTGTAGGGGCAGGCGTTGACCAGGCCGATCGCCTCGTCGCCGAAGCGCGACAGCAGCGCGTCGTCGCCCGCGGTCTCGCCGCCGCACACCGGCAGCTTGAGCCCGACATCCGCGTACTGTTTCATGAACTTGACCGGCGCGCCGCCGGCGAAACCCTGATGGACGCCGTCGCAATCCTGAATCTGGGCGATGAACGGCGTAAAGTCCGGCGCGCCCAAGGGCGCCCAGATCTTCTTCACCACCTTGCCGCCGGCATCCTCGAACACCTGCTGGAAGCCGCCTTGCTGCTCGTAACCGAAGGCGAAGTCGGAATCGATGCAGGCCACCCTCTTCAAGCCCATCACCTTGGCGGCGTAGTCGCCCATCACGTGCTCCGCCTGCGACGAGGTCGCCGAGGCGCGGGTCAGGAACGGATTGGGCTTGCGCTGCGTCAGATCGTCGGCGCCGGCGAGGCAGAGCGTCGGCGTCTTGGTCTGGACGATGTAATCGGAGATCGCAAACATCTCGAATGCGGCGAGGGGACCGAGGATGACGTCGACCTTGTCGCGCTCCACCAGCTCCTGCGCCTTGGTCTTGGTTATGGCCGGGCTGCTGCCGGTGTCGGCGATCAAGAGCTCGATCTTGTGGCCGGCGAGGGTCATGTTCTTCGACTTGAGGTAGACGGTGACCCCCTGCTCCATCTGGAAGCCGCCTTCGGCGAGCGCACCGGTCTTATCGCACAGCAGGCCGAGCTTGACGCCCTTGGCCTGGGCGATCGACGGCATCGGGAACGCCGCCGTGGACGCCACGGCCGCCGTACCCGCCAGGAATTTGCGGCGATTGAGCTTTAACGACATGGTCCCTCCCTATTCCCTGTGTTCCGGGCCGGCTTGAACCGCGGCCCTTTATTGTGTTTTGGTCGGCTGTGAGGATAGTGACATTTCCCGAATCTCTGCAACCTTTGATTGGCGGCCCTTGCTTCAGCTTCGCAAGACGACCTCGCGCCGGTTTGCGCTCGACCTTTGCTACGCAGGCCTCAACGGAACGGTCGTTCAGCCGGTCAGCCGCCCCGCCAGCCGATTTCCCGGGGGCCGGGGACCGGCTTTAACCCTTTCCCAAGGCCTTGAGAATGCGTTGCGGCGTCATCGGCTGGGATGAAACCCGGACCTTGAAGGGCTTGAGCGCGTCGTTGACCGCGTTCATCACCGCCGCCGGCGCGCCCGCGGTGCCGGCCTCGCCCGCGCCCTTGGCGCCCAGATCGGAATCCGCCGTCAGGGTTTCGATGTGCGCCACTTCGATGTCGGGCATTTCCGCCGCCATCGGCACCAGGTAATCGGCAAGATTGCCGTTCCGCAACTGGCCCTGAGCGTCATAGAGGCATTCCTCGTAAAGCGCGCCGCCGATGCCCTGCACCACCCCGCCGCGGATCTGCTCGTCCACCAGCATGGGATTGATGACCCGGCCGCAATCCTCCACCACCCAATGCTTCAGCAGCCGGACGAAGCCGGTCTCGGCATCGAGCTCGAGATACGAGCCCTGCACGCTGTTGGTGAAGGCGAAGGGATAGAGCTTGGGCATGTAATGGCGCGTCGCCGCCATTTCGGGCTGGGTTCCCGGCGGCAAGGTGTCGCCGCGGAAATAGGCGGCGCGTCCGACCTCGTCCAGGCCGATGCGGCGGACGCCCGTCTTGTCCATAACCCAGCCATCGGCGAGATCGAGATTTTCGGGGGGCGTTTGCAGCATGACCCCGGCGAGCGCGAGGATGTTCTGCTTGAGCGCGTGCGCCGCCTGCAACACCGCCTCGCCGCCGATGCCGGCGCCGCGCGAGGCCCAGGTGCCGCCGCCATAGGGGGTGCGCTCGGTATCGCCGGTGACGATGCGCACCTTTTCGATCGGCAGGCCCAAGGCCGAGGCGGCGATCTGCGCCGCCATCGCCTCGGTGCCCTGGCCCTGTTCGGTGACGCTGAACGCGCAAGTGACGCTGCCGCCGGGATCGAGGCGGATAGTGGCGCCGTCCTGGGCCGAGATCGGCGCGCCGCCGACGCCGTAAAAAGCCGGGCCGGGATTGGTGAGTTCCACGAACGAGGCCAAGCCGATGCCGCGATGGATTCCCTTTTTCCGCAGTTCGGCCTGCTCGCGCCGCAAGCCGTCGTAATCCATCAGCTTCAGAAGTTTTTCCAGCGCCGCCTGGTGCGACAGCTTCTCGAATTTGAGGCCCGAGGCGGTGGTCCAGGGATAAGCGTCATCCGGGATCAGGTTGATGCGGCGGATTTGGGCCGGGTCGAGATTCAACTCCGCCGCGGCGCGGTCGACGATCGCCTCGGTCACGGCGCAGGCGATGGGATGGCCGACGGCGCGGTATTGCGTGGTCGGCGGCTTGTTCTGGAAGGCGACGCGGAGATTCGCGCGGTAATTGATGTTCCGGTACCAGGAGCCGGTCAAATTCACCACCTGGTTGCCTTCGACCGCGCTGGTGCGCGGATATGTGGAATAGGGCCCGATGCCGGTCAGATCGTCCATCTCCAGGGCCAGGATCTCGCCTTCCTTGGTCAAGGCGAGCCGCGCCTTGATCCGGTGCTCGCGCGCATGGATATCGGAGACGAAGGATTCGAGGCGGTCGGCGACGAACTTGACCGGCCGGCCGAGCAACAGGCTCGCCGCCACCGCGGTCATGTCATCGGGATAGACGTGGATTTTTATGCCGTAGGAGCCGCCGACATCGGGACACAGCACGCGCACCGCGTTCTCCGCCAGGACGAAATGCTTGGCGAAAATCTCCTTCATCATGTGCGGCGCCTGGTTCGAGTAATGCACGGTCAGGCTTTCGCCGGCTTGATCGTAATCGGCCAGGATGGAGCGCGGCTCGGGACAGACGCCGGTGTGGCGGGCGAAGGAATACTCCTCCTCCACCACCGCGAAGGCTTTGGCGAAAGCGGCGTCGACCTCGCCCGCGTCGACCGAACGGGTGAAGGCGAGATTGTCGCCGAACTCGACATGGATAATCGGGGTCCCGGGGGCGAGCGCGGCCGCCATGTCGGTGATTGCGGGCAATTCCTGCCATTCGATCTTGACCAGCGAAGCCGCGTCCTCGGCCAAGGCGCGGCTTTCGGCGGCGACGGCCACCACCGGCTCGCCTTGCCAGGTGGCGCGGTCGCGCGCCAAGGGATGCTGGGGCGGCGATTTGAGCCCCTTGAAATGGGTCAGCACGCCGACCCAGGGCGTATAACGGCCATCGAGATCCTTGGCCGTAAACACGCGGACCACGCCGGGGGCGCGCGTTGCCGCGGACGCGTCGATCGAAAGAATGCGCGCATGGGCGTAAGGCGAGCGCAGGAAGGCCAGATGGACCAACCGGGGCAGGCGCAGATCGTCGACATAATGCCCGCCGCCCGCCAGCAGCCGCTTGGCATTGGGGCGCGGCACGCGCTTGCCGATATAGCTCGCCGGACGGTCGAGGAAGGAGAGGATGCTCATGGCCGGCTGCCTTTCGCCGCCCGGGATGTGGCGACCTCCTCCACCGCGTCGATGATGGCGTGATAGCCGGTGCAGCGGCAGTAATTGCCCGAGAGATAGTCGCGGATGTCGGCGCGCGAGGGCGTTGGGTGCTCGCGCAACAGCGTTTCGGCGGAGAGCAGCATGCCGGCGCTGCAAAAGCCGCATTGCACCGCGTTGTGCCGGTGAAAGGCCGCTTGCAGATCGGCGATTGCGCCCGAGCGCGACAGGCCCTCGATGGTCTCGATGCGGCAGCCCTCGAGCTGGGCCGCGAAGACGAGGCAGCCGCGCGTTAGATATCCGTCGATCAACACGGTGCAGGCGCCGCACACGCCGTGCTCGCAGGACCAGCGCGTGCCGGTCAAGCCCAATTCGTCGCGCAGGAAATCGACCAGGTTGAGCCGCGGCTCGACCTCGCGCGCGACGCTTTCGCCGTTGACGGTGAGGCGGATGGAAATCCGGTCGCCGCTCATGGCGCGTCCAATTGCCCGAGCGCGCGGGTCAGCAGAACCTTGGCCAAATGAAGTTTCATGTCCGGCGAGGCGTTGAGATCGCCCAAGGGCGCAAGCTCGGACGCCAGCGCCGCACAGGCCGCGTCGGGCGCAGCGCCGGGATTCCTGCCTTCGAGGGCGGCCGCGGCCTTTGCGGCCTCGACCGGCTTCGCGCCAATCCCGAAATAGACCGCGCGCGAAGCCGCGATTTTCCCGGCCTTGATCTCCGCCGCCAAGGCCAAGCCGCAAACAGCATAATCGCCCCGGCGGCGCGCGAGTTCGAGGAAAACGCTGCGGCGCCCGGGCGGGGCAAACGGTATCTCGACCGCTTCCAGGATTTCGCCCGGTTGCAAGGCAGTCTGATAAATCCCGGTGAAGAAATCGCGCGCCTTGACGCGGCGCTTGCCCTGGCGTCCCGCCAGATGGATTTCGGCGTCGAGCGCCACGGCGCAGGCCGGCAGCTCGGCCGCCGGATCGGCATAAGCGAGGCTGCCGCCGAGCGTGCCGCGGTTGCGGATCGCCGCATGGGCGATGAAAGGCGCGGCCTTGGCCAGCAGCGGCGCGAACTTGGCCACCAGCGGCGAGGAAATGAGTTCGGCATGGCGCGTCAGCGCGCCCAGGCGCAGCGCACCATTGCGTTCGGTTATGCCGGTCAATTCGCCGAGCCCGTTGATGTCGATCAGCGCTTCGGGCTCCAACAGCCGCATGTTGAGCGCCGGCACCAGGCTTTGCCCGCCGGCCAGGAGACGCGCGCCCGAGGCATTGCCGCCCAGCATGTCCAGCGCCTCGGCGAGCGAATGCGGCTTCAGATAGCGGAATTGCGGCGCCTTCAGCCCGGCCTCCCCCGCGCCGGTTGCTTGATCTTCCGGCTTCAACAAGAATGGGCGCAACCGGCCGCCGCCGTCAATCGACAGCGGATGCCGAGGGGAGGATGGCGCGTCCGATGGCCCGGAAAAAACCGAGGAAGCGAAAGCCGAAGACCGGGCCCGTACGGCCGATTCAGCGCCGGCTCAAGCCCGACCAGCGCGAGCGCATGATCGCCCAGGCGGCGGTGCGCTTTTTCGCCGAGCACGGCTTCGAGGGCAAGACGCGCGAGCTGGCGCTGCGCCTGGGCATTGCCCAGCCGCTGCTCTACCGCTATTTCCCGTCGAAGCAGGCGCTGATCGACCGGGTCTATCGCGAGGTATTCGTCGATCCCTGGCTGCCCGAATGGCTGGAGAAACTCGCCGACCGTTCCCGGCCGCTGAAGCAACGCCTGCAGGAATTCTATATCGCTTATGCGCATGCCTCGATCGGCCATGACCGGGTGCGGCTCTACATATTCGCGGGGTTGAAGGGACTCGACATCAACGCCCGCTTCCTCAAGACGTTGAAGAACCGGATTTTCACCTCGGTGCTGGCCGAAATTCGCCATGCCTACCGCCTGCCGCCCTTGAGCAAGGTGCCGGTGACCGAATTGGAGACCGAGCTGATCTGGGGCTTGTTCGCCTCGATCTTCTATATCGGCGTGCGGCGCTGGATTTACGGGCTGACGGTGCCGGAGGATATCGACCGCGTGGTGGCATCCAAGGTGTCGGCCATGCTCGACGGCATGCCCAAGGAAATCGCCCGGATATTGGAAGGCTGAGATGGCGAAAGCGATTCTTGGACTCGACGAACTGAAAGCGCGGGCGCGTGATCTCGTGCCGGCGTTGCGCGCGCGCGCGGCGTCGGCGGAAGAATTGCGCCGCGTGCCGGACGAATCGATCGCCGATCTGCACCAGGCGGGATTGTTCCGCGCCTTCCAGCCGAGAAGCATCGGCGGCAGCGAGCTCCCCTACCGCGCCATGGTCGAGCTGGGATCGATCCTGGCGCGTGGCTGCGGCTCGACCGCGTGGGTTCTGACCAATCTCGCCAGCCATCACTGGATGCTCGGCATGTGGCCCAAAGCGGCCCAGGACGAGATCTGGGGCGCGGACGGGCCGGACGTGCTGATCGGCTCGGCCTTTGCCTTTCCCGCGGGCCGCGCGGTCAAGGTCAAAGGCGGCCACCGGCTCAAGGGCCGCTGGCCGTTTTCGAGCGGCGTCGACCCGTGCGCCTGGAATTTCATCGGCGCGCTGGCCGAGGAAAACGGCAAGCTCGAGCCGCGCGTCTTCATCGTCAAGGCGGCGGATTACGCTATCATCGACAATTGGCACGCCGCCGGATTGGCCGGCACCGGCAGCAAGGACGTCGAGATAAAAGACGCCTTCGTGCCCGACCACCGCAGCCTTTCGCCCGCGCAGATTTCCGGCGGCGAAACGCCGGGCAGTGCTGCCAATCCCGGACCGCTTTACCGCCTGCCGGTTTTCAGCCTGTTCCCGTTCATCCTGTCCGCCGTCGCGCTGGGACTGGCGCAGGGTGCCATCGAGGAATTCACCCAATCGATGCGCGGGCGCGCCGGAACCTATGCCGGCAAGAAGCTGGCCGAGTTGGCCACGCTGCAACTGCGCCTGGCCGAGGCTTCGGCGCTTTCCGACGCCGCCGAAAAAGCGATGATCGCCGCTTGCGAGGAAGCGACGGTCCAAACCGAGGCCGGGAAAATCCCCGCGCTCGAGGACCGGGTGCGCTGGCGGCGCGACGCCGCCTATGGCGCGGGGATGTGCGCCAAGGCGGTCGATCTGCTGTTTGCCGGCGCGGGCGGCGCCGCCATCTACAAGAGCCATCCGTTGCAACGCATCTGGCGCGACGTGCACGCCGCCAACGGGCATTACCTGATGAGCTGGGACATGGCCGGGACGCTGTACGGCCGCGTCGCGCTGGGTCTGCCGCCCGATATGCCGGTGTTGTAACCG
>Ga0187810_10000126_pt1 | contig 35900 bp, 33 predicted proteins | sample NC_wetland_sal_i_9_FD_132963 | JGI IMG/M metagenome (GOLD analysis project Ga0187810, IMG submission 132963) | Wetland sediment microbial communities from Neuse River Estuary, North Carolina, USA - ASW_5 | ecosystem: Environmental > Aquatic > Freshwater > Wetlands > Sediment | place: USA: North...
CCCGACAATGGCAATTGTCGATGTCATGATTGTAAGGATCAACGGCAAAAGGCTGGGTATCCCGATCAACAGCATCGTCGAAGTGGCAAACTTCAAGCGCGACTCCACGCACCATATCGGCAAGGGAGAAGCAATTCTTCTCCGGGATGAAGTGCTCCAGATCTTCTGGCTGGACGAAATGATGGGCATTTCAAAAATCTGCGAGATCCTTATCGTCGTCCAGTACCAGAAAAGAAAGTGCTGTATTCCCGTCGATATTGTCGAAGGAAAACAGGAAGTCGTTGTCAAGCCACTCAGCAGCTTTATCGGGAATACCCGGGGAATCAGCGGCATTACCATCCTTGGCGATGGTGAAGTCGTGCCGGTGCTCGACGTAAATACAATGGTATAGGAGAAAATCATGAAACTATCAACAGTTCAGGCAGATGCCATTCAGGAACTCGGGAATATTGGTGCAGCGCACGCGGCTACTACCCTTTCCATGATGCTGGGAAGCGCTGTCGAGATGAGCGTTCCTGCGATCAAGGCAGTGGACATTTCCCAGCTCGGGTCGGTTATGGGAGAGGAATCTGCCGCAATGGTGGCATTCGAGCTGCAGGGCGAGATTCAGCACGGGGGATATATTATCTTCTACATTTCCCGTGAATCGGCGGTCCGCCTGACAAATACCATGCTCGGGCTGACCGAGATGAACCGTCCGCTGAATGAAATGGACGAGAGTGCCCTCATCGAAGTCGGCAACATCATGGTATCCGCATTTCTCGATGCTACCGCTGAACTCCTGGGCTTCATCATGCTCCCGTCACCACCCGCTCTCAGCATCGACATGGCACATGCAGCCATGCAGTCACTCATTGCCCAGATGGGCGAGGAGATCGATGAAGTATTACTCTTCTCAACCGAGCTCGTATGCGAGGAGCACAAGATCGACAGCGATATCATCATGATGCCGGAGAACGCCACGCTCCAGAAAATTGTTGAACTTCTCGAAAACATGATGAAGGCCAGCTGATCCGATTCCTGAAATACGATGCCTGAAATGCCTTCCCAACACGAACAGACTGCAATGATTGGAATCGGTGAATACCGGGTCGGTTCTTTTCCCATGATGACCATAGGCCTTGGATCCTGCATCGGGTTGACATTGTACGATGAGAACCTGAAGATTGGAGCCATGGTGCATATAATGCTCCCGGAAAGTGCAGGAAGAACCGATCGCCCGGGAAAATATGCCGATACAGCAGTACCTGCCATCATCAACGAACTGGTTGCCCTCGGGTGTCGAAAAAGATCAATCGTGGCGAAGATGGCCGGGGGATCCTGTATGTTCGAATATTTCGGCGCCAACCTCAACATTGGCGAGCGAAATGTCCTGAAAGTAAAAGCCCTTCTCACTGCCAATCAGATCCGGCTCATGTCTGAGGATGTCGGGGGCAAAGTGGGCAGATCCGTGACATTCTTCCCGGCAAATGGCGGTATTGTTTCGATCCGGAGAGCCGATGGCACCACGAGTGAGCTCTGAACCGGCAATAATTTTTATTTTTCTCCTCATGGTTTCTACAGCGACAGCTTCGGCCCTGGTGCAAAACTCAGACTCATCGGCGGGTTTTGCGGATGCGAGTCAGATCCCGCCGTATACCATCAAACTCTTTACGCCTGCATCATATTCCATTCAATCGACCCAGATAACCGATATCACCAACGGGCTTCACGGGGACGTGCTCTTTGCCACGAGTTTTGGCCTTTCCGACTACAACGGGACGTGGGAGACGCGTCATATCGATCGCGATAATATCTCTGAAGGAATCATGAATAATTTCGTGACCGCGGTAGAGTACGACAACGGGGGTAATCTCTGGATAGGGTATTCCGGCGGATTGCAGATCTATAACGGCATATATTATAAACCCATCATCGACCAGCAACTCCTGAAAGACACCGAGATCAGGGACATCCAGCGCTGGGATAACGACATGTGGGTTGCGACCGGGACCTCCGGGATTCACCGGTTCAGGAACGACACCTGGACATGGTTCCAGCCGATGACAAAAACCGGGCCGGGTTTTTATGAAATTGACAGCATGGTTCTCGACAGTGCAAGTAATTCGCTCATCATCGCTACCTACCACGAAGGTCTGTGGATCATCAGGTCCCCGGAAGATCCCGTCCAGTTTCTGGTGCTCAGTCCAAAAGACAGCACATATGGCAATCTTCAGCATGTGCGGCGCGACCCCCTCGGAGGTGCATATTTCTTCGATGGGTCAAGAGTAATCCATTATTCGGTCCGGGAAGGGTTCGTACCTGAGCTTACGGCAAGCGATCTGGCGTTCAAACCCATCAATATCAATGATATCGCAGCAGGCCAGGACGGGAAACTGTACCTCGCAACAGATGATGGAATTTACATCTGGCAGGATGGCAGCGTAGTCCGCCACCTCACAAGATTCGAAGGGCTTGGAAGCTCGGCGATTGTCCGGACGATATTTGTCGATGCCGGGAACAGGGTCTGGTTTGCAACACAGGATTATGTAGGATATTACCAGGAAAACCAGATCTCCGAACCGCAGATACCAGTCGAGATGGTGACCACTCCGGGACCGGGCAACATGAGCTGGACAATGGCTCCGACCGTGGAACAACCAACATTAAATGCGACAACACAAATTTCCCGGAACGATATAGTACCGGAATTTTTTTCTCCGGTAGTAGATCCAATAATCCGCGGCATCAACGAACTTGCATCCCGATTTGGATTTAAGGTATTTCCTTAATCCACGGTAATCATGAAGCCAATCGGACAAATAATAAATAAAATCTGCTCAGGAGAGATCATTTTTTTCACATGAAACGACGCCCCCCCTCTTTGCGCCACCAGTCCCCGCGTTGTGACGGGGCGCATTCGCGATGACCGGGTCAGATTGCAGGTAATACCATAGTTCATCGCAATTGGGGGTGCCTTAAGCGTGCGGGAGGAAAAGCCCCAAAGAGCGTCAGTGATTCTGAGGATTTCTACTGAACAATAAAATCTTTAACATCCGCTTTTTTTAGTTCTGTACACCTTAAAATATTTGAACAATGGTTGTCATTATTGAATTTCCGCCAGTTTCACAAAGAAACGCGATCGGTTATTTTTTCAATTCTTCCTGGCAGTACTGTTCGATGGAATCGAGAAGTGTTTTTTTTGCCCGTTTCTTCCTCATATCATCCGGAGAGAAAAAATCCCGGGCGATATAACGAAGCGTAGTAGCATAGTACCGCAATTTCGGGGACTCCTTCTCAAAATCCATAATTCTCGCGAAAGCATCTTTTTTCTCAAGGGTGAGAAGATCAAACGCAATATCAAAAAGCTCAAGGGTATTTGCCGGCATACCTTTGGCACGGGCAAGTTTCCGGAAACTATGAAACGTGATCCTTTTTGTCGTGAGTATGGATAATTTCAGGCCGAGAAAGATCGGTTCCAGATCATCGGGATATTGTTTGATGAACTGGTTGACGACACCGGCAGCCCCGCCGGCATCGCGGTTTTCAAGTTTAAAATAATACATCTCCCGAAGGACAGTCTTATCGGTATAGAACCGCTCGGATCCGATATCGAGAAGCCGCTTTCTCATTGCTGCATGGTTTGTAAGCGCAGCATTCTTAAGACCGATCTCGATGAACCACCGCTCGCTCGGGAACCATTCAAGCCCGAGGAAGATCATCTGCCAGAATATCTTCTCGAGAAACGCAGGGTCTTCGAGCTCGAGCTGTTTCAGCTGGTTTACCGGGGGCTGTGAACGTGCAAGATTGAGCATCGTCTCACGTGCGAGAAGTTCCATTTCACCGGGGCGCTGATTTGCCGCCTGTTCTTTGCTTCCCTGATCTTTGCTTTCCTTAAATTCGCGGAGGGACAGGGCATAATAGCAATAAGCAACCACGGTACCGAGTTTTGCGTCCTGGTCGCTGTATTTTTTTACATACTCAAGCGTCCCGGCAACATCGCCAAGTTTCAGCAGCCTGAGGCCGACGACAATATCGATCCCCCGGTCGGCATTTTTTTGTTTTTTCAACCGGAGGGCGTTGACCATGACTTTTCTGATATAATCGGATTCGCCCGCGTTTTTGCTTGCATCAAGCACTTTGAACGTGATGCTGTCGATAAACTCGTCATGGGATTCATCGGATATATCCGGGAATGAACTATCAAGGGCGGATATTACATACCCATAAAAAACCGGAAGATTCAGATCGACTTTTTCCGTATTTCGCTCGATATATCCAAAAAAATCTTTTTTCAAGACATTCAGCTTTTCATAGATAATTGCATCTGAAAGCTGTTCTCCCCGCATACTGGGAAGTATGCGGGTCTTAATATTAAAATATATAAGAGATGAATCTATGACTCGTCCGCGGAATAATAATAGAATTCGCCCAGCGATTTCTGCTCCCGGTCGAGGAAGGAATCGGGCTTGTTAATTCTCGGTCTCCCGCTCTGGTCACGGCGGAACGTAACTTCAAGGCCCTGTAAGAACCGGTTCATGCCGTCCCGCATCTTGAATGGGCCGGCGGCAGTACCGGAAACCCCGGGTTCTCCTTCGAAAACAAGGATTCGTTCGCTGATCATATCGATGAGATAGATATCATGGTCGATGACCATGATACCGACCTCTTTTCCTTCGGCATGATGCTTGATCATGCGGGTTACATTCACCCGCTGTTCGACATCAAGATGTGCACTCGGTTCATCGAGGATGTACAGATCGGCATCCCGGGAAAGGCAGGCCGCTATTGCCACCCGCTGGAGCTCCCCCCCGCTCAGGGTGTCGACCGGGGACTGGAGGATTGGCTCAAGGGAAAGTGATTCGATAATCTCGTGCTGGTAGAACGATGAATCAAATTTCGTCGTTATCTGGCGAAGATACATCTCGACACTATCGGATGTGTCAGCCTTGATATACTGCGGCTTATAGGAGATCCGTAGAGAGGTCTCGAGTTTGCCGGTAGTCGGGGTTTCGACGCCGGCAAGAAGTTTTGCAAAGGTACTCTTCCCCATACCGTTCGCACCGACTACGCCAAGCACTTCCCCGGCCCGGATCGCGCCTCCGGTGACCGTAAGGTGAAATGCCTCGTAATGCTTGGTCATCGGGGGGATCTCGAACAGGTCCTCGCGTTCCGAACCTTTCTGGTGCGCCCGTTTCTCAAAGACCACCGCGTTATTCCGGAACCGGACGTTCTCTTCAGCCAGGAATCCTTCGAGATACTGGTTGATACCGATACGTACGCCTTTTGGCCGGGTGATGATCCCAAAGACTGCAGGTTTACCATAACCCACGTGCACGGTATCGGCAAGCATATCGAGAATGGCCAGGTCGTGCTCCACGATAACAACGGGGCGGCGGGTAGCAATCTCCCGGATGAGTTTTGCCGCCGCAATCCGCTGGTAGATATCCAGGAACGGGGTTATTTCATCGAGGAAATAGAGATCGGCATCCCGGGCGAGGCATGCTGCTATTGCGACCCGCTGAAGCTCGCCACCACTCAGGGTGCTGATATCGTGATCGACGATCGTGTCGAGTTTCAGAACCGGCAGCATCCCAGCGAGCTGGTTTCGTTCGTCGGTTTTTTCAAGTAATGCCCTTACAGTCCCGGAAAAAACCTTCGGGATAAAATCGATGTACTGGGGTTTCGTCGCAATCTTCAGGCTCTTTTTTGAGACAGTCTGGAGGTAATCGAAGAGCTCGGTGCCCGCATACTGCTTGAGAATCTCATCCCAATGGACTTCAGCGTCGAAATTGCCGAGGTTAGGCCGGAGCTGGCCTGATAGGATCTTGATCGCCGTACTCTTACCAATCCCGTTTGCTCCCAGAATACCGGTAACCTTGCCCTCAACCGGAATCGGCAGGCCATAGAGGGCAAAACCATTCTTACCGTACCGGTGGGTCGGGTGCTCGAGTTCCTCTGGCAGGCTTACGATGTCGATTGCATCGAAGGGGCATTTCTTGATGCAGATCCCGCAGCCAACGCAGAGCTCTTCAGAAATGACCGCCTTTCCCTCAACCCCGATGACAACCGTCTCGTCTCCGGTACGTACGCGAGGGCAGTAGAGAATGCATTCAGTGCCGCATTTTTTGGCATGACAGCGGTCTTTGTGGACGATTGCGAGTCTCATAACGATCGAAAAATGGAGAATTATTTGGGAAGGGTGCTCATGAACCAGGTCAGGAGGATCGTCCACGACATGAACCAGAATGCAAAGGTCATGAATCCCTGGTAGAACCAGTCTTTCATCCCGAGTTTCGCGTCGCTCATACCCGCAAACACAAAGACGTGCTTCTGGATTACAATCCCTGCAAGCATGAGCATGAATCCGAGTAACCCGTCGTTCTGAAGGCCGGCTGCATCCGGAACACCTCCGGCTATATATGACAGGATGCCGGTACCGATACCAAGGAAGCACGCCACGAGCGTGCGCTTGATGCGGAGGATGTGTTCTGCCTGTTTATCCGCTTTTGTTTTCTCTTTTTTTGTGAGAACAGGCTTTTCTTCGATAATTTCTTCGCTCATCCCGGTACACCAGTAGTCTTATTTTTTAGTGCACAAGCCATATGTAATTTGGTGTAGCACTGCAGCTGGTGCAACAATTATCATCCAATTTTTTTTTGAGATAGCATTTTCAGCGCCGCACTCCATTCGATCCCCATGCCACCGGGTGTGCAGCAATAACTATGAGAATTCCTTTACCGGTACAGGTGTACTTCATATCTCAAACCCGATACAGCCAATGGAATTAAAACCCATGCCGGTGGTATCTCTGTTCGGTATAGAAAAGGATAGCTTTTGCTATTCCATAAGAAATGACAATCCCGATGAGGATCAAAGCGATCACCAGACCGATTTTCTCTTCCGGAGGTATGATCATTGAAAGGTAGATATGGCCCGGGATCATTGCAGAAACACCATTATCCTCACCGTGCAGCTTTTCGAAGAACGCGACTGTAGGGAAGATATCATTACCCGGATATACTGCCTATAGCCACGAAGTTATCTTATTGCCAGATGGACGCTGCTCGCTCATTATTCTTTCCCTTGATAGTTCCCTCAGGCGAGTTGAGGTCTCTTATTCCCTGATATGAGCTTCTTATTCCTGAAATGAACATTTCGAACAGTTTTCCCGTTGTTTTTCTGCGTTGTGATAGGCTTTTTTAGTCTCAAATAGTCTATTAGATAGGAACGGTTCCTGCAATAACGTAAACCCGGTAGTGAAAGAAACAGCAGGATAATTGACATCGCTATCAATAAAAAAATAATTTTGGTGTAAACCATGGCGTCCGAACAGGGTATGAGCGGGATCGACGTGAAGGCAGTCACGTCAGAATTAAACGGGAGAATGCCGCTCTGGATCGACAAGATCTACCAGTTCGACTCCCGGACCCTGGGGATCCGGCTGAACGGGGAGGAAAAAGCAAAATACCAGTTTATAATAGAGGCAGGACGGAGAGCCCACCTGGTAAAAGACATGCCGGCTCCCCCGAAAAATCCCCCGCAGTACGCGATGCTGCTCAGGAAATATATCTCCGGCGGCAAGGTACTTGCGATTCACCAGCATGGCCTTGAACGGATTTTGATATTCGATATCGGCAAGAGCAACCTTGTTTACCGGCTTATCATCGAACTTTTCGATGAGGGGAATCTCATCCTGACGGATGAGAACTTCAGGATCATTAAGCCTCTCCGGCACCACCGGTTCAAAGACCGGGAGATTGTACCCAATGCCGTCTATGAACTCAGTTCCACCGATCCGACGGCATCGCTTGAGAACTTAACCAACCTGATCAAGAATGATACCCGGGACCTAGTCCGGTCTCTCGCAATGGGGGCGATGCTCGGCGGGACGTACGCCGAATACATATGCCAGGTCGCGGGCCAGGAAAAAACGCAGCCTGCCCCGAATGCTGATCCGGAAAGAATCTTTCTGGCGATCAGGGAACTTTTCGAAAAAGTCGGGAATTCACGTTCTCCGGTCCTGTCTGCAAAGCACTGCGAACCGGTCGATCTCCGCCGGGAAGAAAACGTACGGCACTTTGATGAGTTTTCTGAAGCGCTGGAAGCATTTTATCCACTGACAAAAGCCGAAACCCAGACCAGGGCTGCAAAGCCGAAATTTTCCAAGGAAGAGCGGATCCTCAAACACCAGCAGTCGGCGATTAAAAAATTCGAAGAAAAAATTGCGCGGACCGAAGAAATGGTTGCTGCAATTTACGAAAACTACCAGTTTATCACGCAATTAATTGCAACTCTTGACAAGGCAAGCCAGCAACTCTCCTGGCAGGAGATCGAGACGCATCTCAAGGACGCACAGTCAGCAGATGCAAAAAAGATCACGGCATTCCATCCGGACGAAGCCTCGGTCGAAGTCGATGTGGGGAAAGTGGTGAAAATATTCGTTCACGAAGGTCTCGAGCAGAATGCCGGCCGGTATTATGATGTCATAAAAAAATTCCGGCGCAAGAGAGAAGGAGCCCTCGCCGCGATGAAACACCCGGTCCAGAAGAAAAAAACCGTTCGCCGGGATATTGTGCCCATGAAAAAATTGTGGTACCACCGCTTCCGCTGGTTCATCACGAGCGATGGCGTAGTTGTTCTCGGAGGACGGGATGCTTCCCAAAACGAAGAACTCGTTAAGAAATATATGGGCGGGGGGGATCTTTTCGTCCATGCCGATGTTCACGGGGCCAGCGTCGTTATAGTCAAAGGAAAAACAGAGCGTATGGACGAGGTTGCCCAATTCGCCGCTTCGTATTCCGGGGCATGGCGGAGCGGTCATTTCTCTGCCGACGTTTACAGTGCCCTGCCACCCCAGGTAAGCAAGACACCGGAGTCGGGAGAATTCATTTCACGGGGATCGTTCATCGTGCGGGGCGAAAGAACCTATTACCGGAACGTACCCCTTGCCGTAGGAATCGGCCTCATGCTGGAACCGAATGCAGCGGTTGTCGGGGGCCCGCCATCCGCCATAAAAGGAAAAACCAAAACATACGTCGAGATCAAACCGGGGCAGTTCGAACCAAACGATGTGGCAAAGAAAGTGCTCCGCATCCTGAAACAGGGCGTCTCCGATGACGAGGCGAAGGTTTTGAAAAATATCCTGAACACCGAGCATGTAGCTGCTTTCGTTCCTCCCGGGGGTTCGGATATCATAGGGAACCATGAAGGCTGAAATCTCCGAGCTCAAAGACAAATTTGGCGAAATACGGCTTTTTCCGGAGAGCATCGACGATCTCTGGCACCTCCAGCACCTTATCTCACCCGGGGATCTTGTTTTTGCCACTACGTTCAGGAGCGTGGAGGCAGCATCCGATAAGATCCGGCCGGAGAAAGTCGAGAAACGCCCGGTCAGGCTCGGCATACGGGTCGAGCGGATAGAATTTTCCGAGCATGGGATCCGCCTGAGGCTTACGGGTATTATCGAACAGGGGGTGGATGCCGGCGCCTATCACACGATCAACGTCGAGACCGGCCACGAGATCTCGGTTATCCGCCAGTGGCGCCCGATGGATTTCGAGCGGATCGACCGGGCAGTAAAGTCATCGGTATACGGAGTCATCCATATCCTCACTATTGAGGAAGGGGAAGCCGAACTGTTCAGGCTCCGCCAGTATGGCCCCGAAAGTGTAATCGCCCTTACCTCCGGGAGCGGAAAGGGCGCGGAGACGGATTCACGGAAGGGTTTTTTCGAGCAGCTTCTCACGTACATCGCTGGCATCTCCGGGCCGCTCATCATCGCGGGACCGGGGTTTATTAAAGAAGATTTCGTAAAATTCGCACGCGGGCAAAACAGTCCGGTTATCGGGAATGCAATAGTTGTAGAGACGAGACGAATCGGGCGGGGAGCAGTCCAGGAAATAGTCGGCAAAGGAGCCCTCGATAAGCTCATCGATGACCTCCAGCTCTCCCGCGAGGTCAGGTTCATGGACGAGGTCCTCATGCGGATCTCGCAGGACGGCCCGGTCGCGTACGGCCTCAGGGAAGTAGCAGAAGCTGTTGAATTTGGAGCCGCGGAACAAGTGCTTATCGCCGATACTCTCCTCCGGGATCCTGTAGTCACCGCTCTTATCGAAAAAGCAGAAGCAATGAAAGCAACAATGGTCATCCTTTCAAGCAGTTTCGAACCCGGTGAACGACTGTGTGCGCTCGGGGGAATCGCTGCGCTGTTAAGATATAAAATCACACTGGATACTCATAATTAATGAAAAATAAAAAAAATGCTCTGTAGAAAACCTCATTTGAAAAAACGGGATTCTCTCAAAACAGAAAAAAGATCTGACTTTGCGAGCAGACCCACCCCCTTCGGGGGTCGCTCGGCCGCCTCGGCGGGGCCTCTGCTCGGGCAAGTAAGTTGATCTAAAATATGTCAGTAGGGGGTCAAGGGGGTGCTCCCCTTGGGATGCTTCCCCCTCTTTAGGGAGAGAGGGGGTCACCCTCGCAATTTTTTTGAGATTTTTTTGAATCGTAACTAAAATGATTTCTACAGAGCAAAAAAAAATTTTGCTGCTCATTTTCTAACTGATCGTCACGCCGCCCGGTAAGGTTGCAAGGACATTCCCGCTCGAATCTACGACTACAACGTCCCACGATCCGCTGGAAGTCGGGATGGGAAGTATATCGAAAGATGCCTGCAGTTGTGATGCGGATGGCATATAACTGCTGCCGGACCTTGGGGACATATCGATTTTCCCGCTCTGCCGGAGAATGATTTTTGCAGTCGTCGGGATATTTGAACCGGTCACCGTAATCACACTATAGGTTCCTGCTCCCCCGGCGACAATAACCGTTGGATTGACCGATGTTATTGTAACGGAGCTTGCTGAAGCCGAAGTCGTGGTTGTTGTCGTGGTAGTAGCGGTATTGGTATTCTCGTGGACCGTGAAACCGTTCTGGTACGTGGCAGACTGCCCGTCAGGGTTAGTCACAATAATGTCCCATATGCCAATCGCGGCGCCGGAGGGGATAACAAATTTGCAGTATATCTGGGTTGACGATACAACATTGACACTCGTTCCCGTTATATTGTCACTCCCGGTCCGCACGAGGGCTACTGCGGCATTGGACTGGAAATTGTACCCCTCCAGGTCCGGGATAGTTACTGTTGTTCCTGCGAGGGCGTTGTCTGGATCGATACTCCGGATCTGCGGTGCTGCTGCCGACGTGGTTGTGGTCGCAGTTGCGGTTGTGGATGAAGCAGCTGCAGTTGTCTGGTACACCGCTGCGGTTGTCACCTTGGCCGGGGCACTTACAGGTATCGCCGGGACCGAGACACTCGTAACTTTCTGGGTGTACACTTTTTCCAGATCGGCCCTCAGGACTTTTTCGGTGTTGGCATTAAGCCGGTAGCCCCACGTTCCGTCGGTGTTGGGATAGATGAGCGCACGCTCGTACATATCGGTTGAGGGATCATACCCGATAATGAGCAATGCATACTGGGAACTTACTTTCGGATTTTTTACAACATCCCCGGGAGAATACATTGCTCCGGATGCAGTGATCGTAGCTGTCGCCGTCGGAGTCGCATCACTCGTACCGGAATTACCCGTGCATCCGGCAATGAGTACGAAAATGAATATGATGGCAACGATAAGAGAAAATGTCTCTATCCTAATCTTCATGTACAAGAATTAATCAGGACAGTATTTTAAAAAATCGTTCCTGCTGCCAATGAACGATTCACCGGATACATAATGCAGGAACCTGGTTTTCGATCGTGAGGAACCGAAACGATCGATCCGATGCGAAAAAAAATAATTGAAGTTACTCTTCTTTCTTCTCGGGTCTCTTGAAGGACTCGACAAGGACGATCTCGGTGATTCCCTTGATGAGCTCGAAGCCTTCGTGGATGATCCGTCCGCGCCAGAGGAGCCAGCGGCGGTCGTAGTTGATTCCTGCAGGGAGGGTGACCGTTGCCTTGCCGTCATCGAAGCTGATCTCCATCTCACGGCCGGCATAGAGCCGGACGAGGCCTTTGAGCTGGTCGAGCGGATCGGATACTTTCTCTTCGATCTTGTAGGAGTACGTCAGCGTCTGGCCGGCGAGCTGGGGGTTGAAATCGACAATGACCCGGTTCCCGATAACATCGACAACAGTCCCTTCGCCCTGGTCCTCGATCTTGACCGGCATACCGCGGACCGGCTTCTCGGAGAACTTGTTCTTCGGGTACGACTGGATCCTTTTCGGATCGCGCTCACCGAATGCCTTTGCGGGGGCGACGACGACTTCTCCCTCAGCTCCGACCTTCTTACCGACAAGTTCCTCATCGAGGCCGACAATGACGTGTTTCTGGCCGACACAGATCGTGACCGGTCCATAAACCGCATTCGGGCTGTGGATCCCTGCGGTCTTTGCAGCTTCCTCGTCAGTTGTATCAAAAACGGCACCGTTAACGCTGCCGGTATAGCTCAGTCTGATAAAATCTCCATCTTTTATTGCCATGGTTCACCTGACTATATTAAGTCGCAACGAAGACAGATAAAAGTGTGGCACATCCATGCTCGAAATTGAACTGAAAGCAGCCGTTCCGGCGCTGGAACCGATCCGCACCCGGTTGATCGAACAAAACGCGGAATTCACCGGGAAAGTCCATGAGCACGATATCTACTATAACGCCCCCCACCGGGATTTCGGTGTTACCGATGAGGCACTCCGGGTCAGGTACACCAATTCTCATGCCGTCGTCACCTACAAGGGAGCGAAGATAAAAAAGTCCGGCCTCAAGGCCCGGGAAGAACTGAATAATGCAGTCGAATCCGGGGAAGTATTCGAGCTGATGCTCGACCGGCTCGGTTTTGTCAAGACTGCTGAAGTGAACAAGTGGCGTGAGAACTACAAGCTGGGCTCGACGTCCATCTCGCTCGATTCCGTCGAGGAACTCGGGACATTTGTCGAGATCGAAGTAATTGCCGAAAACGACAGCGGTGATGCCACGGCTGTCATCGAAGCAATCGCAAAAGAGATTGGAGTAGAAGGCGAGCCAATCCTCGCCTCGTACCTGGAGCTGCTCGTATCTAAACGGTCAGCAGCTCGATCTTGATGTCCTTCCCGTCAGTCCCGAAGTGAATCATGGCGCAGTGGCCGTCACTTGCAGGACCGGGGTTGACAATTTTTACGCCTTCAACGTCCATGATGCCACGCTGCTCGTGGACATGGGCGCAGCAGACGAGATCGAAAGATTTCATGTGCCTGCGGATCGCCGCACTGCCAACATGTTCTTCGCCGACCTTATCCAGTGTCTCGAACGGTGGTGCATGGGTCAGGAGGACGTTGTGAACGGTCTTCTCCATCTTCTTCATTGCCGCATGCAGCATGTCGTCGATCTGCTTGTCAGTCATCTCAAACGGTGTGTTGAACGGCGTCGGGTTTGACCCGCCGATTCCCACAATGGACATCTTCCCGAGGTTAATCTGGGAGCCATGAAGGCAGACCGCGTCTGAGTGTTCGAGTGTGTCTAGGATCTCACGGGGGTCACAGTTACCGGGCACTGCAAAACACGGCACATCGATGCGTGATAACACGTCGTCGACCGCGTCAACTGGACCCATATTCGTAATATCGCCTGCGATAAATACCGCTTCCGGATTTAATTCCAGAAATGAATCAATTTTACCGAATTGACCATGGAGATCTGCTATCAATAGCACATCTTTCATGGTATATCATTTGAAGGGCGTCTAAAAAACCTTATCTCAGGATCGTTCCACGAGCCGGTCAATCTGCCCGTTAATGCGAGTTTTCCGCATACTTTTTCTGTTTCTGTCAGGAGTGGACGCGCGGTCGTTCCGGCGAGAGGTGTCCCGGGCAGGGGAATGAACCGGTGCACGTGTACCTTCCCGTACCGTGCGACCCACGCGATCTGATCAAGAGTTGCCTGCTGATCTTCGTCAGTCTCGAACGGGAGGCCGACAATGAAATCGACAACCGGGGTCAGGGCAAAATCGTTGCAGAGCTCGACTGCCCGTATGACATCCCCGACCGTATGCCCGCGTCTGAGCCGGGCAAGAACGGTGTCACTTCCGGATTGTGCACCGAAGTGGAGTTTTGTATTCGCGCAGTAACGGTTGACGAGCGAGAGCGATTTTTCGCAGACAAACTCAGGCCGGACTTCGCTCGGGAACGTACCGAAATAGATCTTGTGGCTGAGGCTCCTGAAGAGGTGCTCTATCTTATCCCATCGCGGGTGAATCCCGTCCGATCCGTAGGCAAATGCGTTGGGAGTTACGAACCGGGCGTGCTCGTACCGGTTTGCATATTCCGCTATTGCATCGATGGACCGGTGCCGCATGCAGTGCCCGAATATCTGCGGCGTCTGGCAATAGCCGCAGGAAAAGGGACAACCCCGGGAGATCTCCACGTATCCTTTCAGATCGTCAAATGCCGGGTATGCATCGAGCCGGACGCAGGTATCTGCCGGTTCGTGATAGTCCCGGGTCGTAACCCCGGGGATACGTCCATCTCCCCCGGATTCGAGATCTGTAAGGAGACGGGGAAGGGTATACTCCCCTTCGCCCGCGATGACAAAGTCGGCATAGTCCGCCACTTCGCCCGGACATGCGGTCGCATGAGGGCCTCCTACGATGGTCACACAATCCGCTTCTGCGATCTCCTGCCGGAACTGCGGCTCGTTGATCGAGTTGAGGCTGTAACAGGTTATATCCGGTTCCGGGGCTTCTACGGGGTTCAGGCTGATCCCCTCCCGGCTGCACGCGGCAGCGATCGCCGCAAAAGAATTCCGTGCAGCATGGATGAGCCGCCAGTTGACAATCATGACAAAGAACCAATCAGGGGGGAATTCCGGTAAAAAAGAGTTCGGGTATGGTTCCGGTTATCCTCTCGTGCGGTACGGGCTGAGCTGATCGGCGACCCGGTAAGTCTGCCCGTTATCCATGGTAACATCAACCGTGACGCGATCAGTCTGCTTTGTACCCTCAAGGCTGGCTTCGTCACCTTTATTCGATCCGATGGTATACGTTTTCGTCAACCCATCAGCACGGTAAATCGTAGCGGTAATCTTCGTCACATGGACCTGGCCGAGACCGCCATCAAATCCGACCTGGACATTGCCGAGATAATCTTTGTCCTGCACGGCAATAGTCACCGAATTGTATGAAGGAATGGTATCCGTTGGCTGGGGAACAAGGCTCACGGCTCCTGAACCGGTTCCCGCTCCGGCTGAAGCACCGGACGATGCCGGGACCTGGCCCGGCGCAGTACCAGACGTCTGCGTACCCGTACAACCCGCAAAGGCGATCAGGGCACAGAACGCGATGACAACCGGGAGCATATAACGAATTTGCATACCTGATGGTGAGAGCCGGTGTTATAAGATGCTTGCGCTCACCACCGCCAAAAAATGTATTGTCCTGGGATAACTTATTCGCACTCGATCTCGCCGCGATCGCCATCGACAGTAACGCTGGAACCGTTCCTCAGCTTATCGAACGGTATTTCGATCCGGTCTACCATCGGGATCTCACCGATGATCGCCCCGGTCGCGATGATCGCCTCGGCTTCCACGTTGATTATCGCAGCAGGGGCATGACCATTCCGGCTGAGGGCATACAGCACGTAGGAACCGACCGTGGATCCCTTCCCGTACGGGAACGCAAGCACTTTTCTCGCAATGCTCTCCCCCTGGAGGGGGTGGTTCTTCTCGACGATTATTCCGGTTTCCGGGTCGACCCCGGAGAGAAATGATATCGGCGCAGGGCTTACCAGCAGTTCGCCGGTCGCCCTTCCGGGGGAGATTCCCCTTCCCTTGATTATCAAAATCACACCACATAAATGGTTGAAGATGAACATATATGATTGATATGGAAGAGACCGCCGTCAACAATACCAATACGTCATCTTCACCGGAGCTCAAATACCAGATCCAGCTCAACGAGATGGAGGCCTCGCTGCTCGACCTGAAAGTCAAACTCGACGAACTCCAGAAAGAGAACGGCCAGCTCAAACGCGAGAACAACCAGCTGAAGAGAATGCCGCTTTTTGTCGCGGTCATTGTCGATATCCTCGAGAACGGGGAGATCTACCTCCGCCAGCAGGGGAACAACCAGGAGTACCTCACCACCGCTCCCGAGGAACTCCGTCCCCTTTTAAAAACGGGCGTCAAAGTGGCGGTCAATAACGCACTCTCGATCGTAAAGGTTATCGGCAACATCTATGATTCACGCGTGCGGGTCATGGAACTCGAAGAATCGCCCGAGATCAGTTACGCCCAGATCGGCGGGCTGATCGAGGAGATCAAGGAGGTCCGTGAATCGGTCGAATACCCGCTCACCCGGCCCGAGATCTTCAAGCGGGTCGGTGTCGAGCCGCCAAAAGGTATCCTCTTGTACGGTGCCCCGGGTACTGGCAAGACCCTGATCGCAAAAGCCGTTGCCCACGAGGCAAAGGCAACCTTTATCCGGATGTCGGGAAGCGAGCTCGTCCACAAGTTTATCGGGGAAGGGGCGGGACTTGTCCGCGAACTTTTCCAGCTCGCCCGCGAGCGTGCACCGGCTATTGTCTTCATCGATGAGATCGATGCGGTCGGCAGCATGAGGACCAATGACGGGACCTCAGGAAGTGCCGAGGTCCAGCGGACGCTCATGCAGCTCCTCGCGGAGATGGATGGCTTCGACAACCGTGGCGATGTCCGGATCATGGCGGCGACAAACCGGGTCGACATGCTTGATCCGGCGCTGCTCCGGCCCGGCCGGTTCGACCGGCTGATAAAAATCCCGCTCCCCGACCTTGGAGCGCGGCGTGAGATCCTGAAGATCCACTCGCGGAAGATGCAGCTCGCTGAAGTGAGCATGGAGATGCTTTCAGCGATGACCGACGGATCGACCGGCGCAGAACTCCAGGCGGTCTGCCGGGAGGCGGGGATGATGGCTGTCCGCAGGGAAGCAACGAAGGTCGAGATGGCCGACTTCATCGCGGCGGTCCACAAGGTAAAAGCCGAGACTATGGGCGACAACCGCATGTATATCTGAGCGGTTCCCTATCGATCCGGGAGGCAGGCGCCCGATGGCAGGAGTTCGTCCATGAACATTCTTTTGATCCAGCGGGAAGGAATCGATCTCCACACCACCCTTTTTTCTTCCGAGACGAGCAGGATGATCCTGCGGTTTTACCACCCGAAGAGAAAGCCCTGCGGGGTTTACCTGACCGTCTCGACCCTCGGGAGCGGCCTCTCGCTCGTCAAGGAGCTTCGCTGGTACATCCGGCGTTACATGCGGGAGCCATTATTCGAAGTCTCGAAAGGGATCTATTGTACCCACCCGCTTGCACAGGACGTCTATTACGAGCGGACCGCAGTGCTTGGCCCGACATGGCCGTTCCGAAAGCTCTACGGGTTCCGGGACGGGAAACTGATCAGCCAGGTCATCATGGACCTTGGCTCCAGCATCGAGGAGTACCACCAGGAATATGCCGGGGTCGACCGGTCGATCGAGGTCTGGTGCACCGAAGACGAATTGGGAGAGAGAGTCGGGCAGGATGATGCCGGCTCTCCGGGCGCTGATGCTGAAGAGTAAATGTTTGAATTGTCTTTATGATCACGATGTTCGGTATTGTAGAAAATCACAGCACCTGCATTTTTTCTAAAAAAAAATTGAGAAAATGCGGGGGACACCCTTAAAAAATAGTCTTTTTCCCTCAACTTTCTCGCCCAGCGAGGTCACGACGAGGCAACCGAACAACCCCGCGAAGGGGTGGGAGACTCAAACGATCGAAAGCATCGTTCCTTATTTTACTAATCGGAGTTTAACCGGGATTTCTACAAAACGAAATTATTTTTTCTGCACTCTAGAAATCCTCTACGGCAGGGTTCTAAAATTAAAAAAAATGCAAGGGTGGCCCCCTCTCCCCCCCGGAGAGGAAGGCGGCCCGAGGGGAGCATTCCCTTGATCCCGTTTTGACACATTCAACCTTCGTGCCCAGCGAAGGCCACGCCGAGGCGGCCGAGCGACACCCGAAAGGGGGTGGGTCTGCTCGCGATGTCAGATCTTTTTCGGTCAGGATGGAGACGCGTTTTTCCAAATGAGGATTTCTACAACGGAATTTTTTCATCATTTTCTTTTTTTCAGAGATCGCTTAGTCCTAAACGGCCATAGTTCGGATTCCTTTTTTTTATAGTGTGATTCTGCTGAACTCCCGACCCGCTTCCGGAGAACCTTTCCACCCGGAACCTTTTTTTCCTGCATTGCCCAAGGAGGAGACTGGAGCAAACGGGTGACAGGACCACAAGCCACATCGATGCGGGATCTCACGAGGGTCAGGCTTACCAATCTCGACAAGGTGATGTACCCGGCAGGCCATGTGACAAAGAGCGAAGTGATTACCTACTATGTCCGGATGGCTCCCCGCCTCCTCCCCTTCGTCCGCGACCGGCCGCTCACCATGCACCGGTACCCGGACGGTGTTGGCGGCGAGGCTTTTTACGAGAAGGACGCTCCGCAGGGAACACCGGAGTACGTGGATATCTTTACCCGGTACTCGGAGACCGCGGACCGGGACATCCACTTCGTCCTCTGCAACAACCTCGACACCCTCGTCTGGCTCGCAAACCTCGGCTCGCTCGAACTCCACGTGACGCTTTCGACCACAGAGGACTACGAATCTCCCGATCTCCTCCTCTTCGATATCGATCCCGAACCTCCGCTTGCCTTCGATGACGTCATCGATGTTGCCCATGTGGTCAGGGAACACCTGGAGGATGCCGGGTTCGTGCCCTATGTCAAAACATCCGGGAAGAAGGGACTCCACATCGTGATTCCGCTCGTGGCCGGATACCGGTTCGCGGAGGTCAGGGATTTTGCCCATACCGTGGGAAAAGAGATCGCAAAAGACACTCTCCATGTAGTCGCCGAGTTCCCCCATTCACGGGACCCGGGCACGATCTTTATCGACTATCTCCAGAACGCGCACGGCAAAACCATGGCTGCCCCGTACAGTCTCAGGGCAACCCCGGGGGCAACCGTGTCCGCACCGGTCCGGTGGGACCAGCTGAAACGGGGCGTCCGTGCCGAAGACTTTAATATCCGGACAATACTTCAGGGAAACGAAGATCCATGGAGGGGAATGTTTGAGAACCGCCAGAAGATCCGGTGACAAACCGGCAAACCCGGTTCCGGTTTCACCGGCAGGGAAGGCACATGGCAAAACACCTTCCGGCACTATCACGGAGCAACTCCCGGTTGCCGAGGCCTTCGAAACAAAGGACAGGAAATCCAAAAAACCCGACAAAGGACCCGCAGCCGGTAAGGCAGCAGATGAATCTGCAAAGCCCGGGGCGGGAGGACGGGCGTTCTGGAGCGGGAGCATCACGATCGGCCTTGTAAATGTCCCGGTCCGTCTCCAGTCGATGGTGAAGGATACGTCGTTCTCGTTCCGGCTGCTCCACCGAACCGATGGCCAGCCCCTCAGGTACGATCGTGTCTGCTCGAGGGAAGGCCGGGTCATCCCCTGGACAGAGACCGTGAAGGGGTACGAGATCCGGAAGGGCGAGTTCCTCGTCTTCGAGCCGGACGAACTCAAAGCGGTCATGCCCGAATCCGACCGGAAGATCCGGATCAGCAAGTTCGTGCATTATCTCTCCCTCGACCCTATGTATTTCGAGAACAGTTATGTTCTCGTCCCCGACCGGAGCGAAGAGGCGTACAACCTCCTCCTCACGGCAATCTCCGAGATGAACCTCGCAGCAACGGGGACCATCACGCTCAGGACCAAGGAACACCCGGTCGTAGTGCATGCTTACCGCGGCGGGCTTGTCCTCACCACCCTCCGGTACGTTGACGAAGTCACGCCACCGGATGCGATGGAAGCTTTCGCGGGCCTGCCGGTCCCGAAGGAGACCGAGCTTGCACTCGCAAAACGGATCATCGCCGAACTCACGGGCGACTTCTCCCTGTCCGATTTCCACGACCGGTACCGGGAAGCGATCGAAGCGTTGATCGAAAAGAAGCTTGCCGGTGAGAAGATCGTGTACGAAGAGCCTCATCCCGAGGAAGCAAAGGAGCTCATGCAGGCGTTGAAAGAGACGCTTGCCACGCTCTCCGCCAAATAATTCCCACTATCCCCGCCGCAATCATGAAAAACAGATACCAGCCCATGCTCGCAAAATCAGCTGAGGGTCCGTTCGACAGCGGGGACTGGATCTTCGAGATCAAGTGGGACGGGATACGGGCTATCGCGTACGTTGGCGATACCCTCTCGATCCGGAGCAGGAACGATCGCGATATTACCGGGCAGTTCCCCGAACTCAACGAACTTCTCCGGCTCGCGCCCGGCACCGTGCTCGACGGCGAGATAATTGCAATGGTCAATGGCCGTCCGGATATCCAGGCAGTCCTCCCGCGGTTGCAGTCAGGGAACGCACGGCCACCGGTTCACCTCACCAACCCGGTGACCTATATCGTCTTTGACATTCTCGAAAAAAACGGGAAGCCCCTGATCGACCTGCCACTGGTTGAACGCCGGAAGATCCTCCGGCAGTCGGTTACGGAAGATCCCCGCGTTGCCCTCTCCGTCCCGGTCGAAGCCCGGGGAACGGAATACTACCGGGTGGCGATCAGCCGGGGGCTCGAAGGGGTCGTGGCGAAACAAAAAGACAGCCGGTACGAGCCCGGGGTCCGGAGCGGGAACTGGCTCAAGATTAAAGGCGACAGGACCTGCGACTGCGTGATTGTCGGGTATACAATCGGGCAGGGAGGCCGCGGCCCCCTGTTCGGGGCCCTGCTTCTCGGGTTGTACGAATCCGGTGGAGAGGGAAAGGGTATCCCGGCGACGGGCCTGCAGGAAGGTTCCCTGCCATCAGAGCGGCCCAAAAAGAGTCACCGGGGAATGCGCCTGCTCTACGTCGGCAAGGTCGGTTCCGGGTTTTCGGAACAGGACCTCATCGATCTCACGGAGACCTTCCAGAAAATCCGGACCAATAATCCTGCCGTATCCGGGAGCGAACCCGGGGATCAGGTAGTCTGGCTGGAACCGGTCATGGTGGCCGAAATAGAATACCAGCAGGTGACGCGGGATACAAAACTGCGCATCGCCAGGTTCATCCGGATCCGCACCGATAAAAAACCGGAAGAATGCACGCTCGACCAGCTTGCGGAACCGGGAATCCCTCCTGGTGCAGAAAGCAAAAAACCCGGCAACGAAAAAGATTCATCAGCGCGAAAAGCCAGAACCGTCAGGACCATGAAGGTTTCGAACGCAGGTAAATCCCCGGAACACGTCATGCAACCAGGCCCGGAACAAAAATCGTTCCAGAAAGAGTCGCTTGCGAATTATCATGAGAAGCGCAACCTGTCAAAAAGCCCCGAACCCGGGGAGAAGATGATCATGACAACCGAAGGAAATTATTTCGTAATCCACGAACACCATGCCCGGCACCTGCACTACGACCTGCGCCTCGAACGGGGCGGGGTGCTGAAGAGCTGGGCCGTGCCAAAAGGAATACCCGAAACCCCGGGCGAGAAGCACCTGGCCGTGGCGGTCGAGGACCACCCCCTTGAGTACGGGCATTTCGAAGGTACGATCCCAGAGGGCGAGTACGGGGCGGGTAAGGTCAGCATCTGGGATAACGGGACGTACGATACAAAACTCTGGGATGATTCCAAGATCGAGATCGTCTTTCACGGAAAACGGCTTACCGGGCACTACGTGCTCGTGCCGTTCAGGCGGGCCGGGAAAAACGAGTGGCTGGTATTCAGGGCAAGCGGGTAAGCCAGATAGCAGAGTGATTTCCCGGGTTCATGTTCTGGCATGCGCGACATTTTTTTTAATCCGATATCTGGGAATATGGCAACATTTCCCATCGGTCCCGATGCGTTGATAGTTTTTTGGAATCAACAGGCTGGCCCCGTAACGGACACTGACCCGCTGTGGGGGAGTACGGAGGGGCACCCAGACTGGTCATCCGACCCCCTGCATCCACGCGTATCCGGTTTTACCGGATTTTACCTCGTGATTATGAACAATATTCCCAAAAAATACAAAGATGATGCGGGGGACTGATGCCTTTTCAGCTCAGGGCCACGACCCGCGGGAACTCGTGGAATGCTCATGGTTATGACGTGACCTATACTGTACTTCTTCTTTTTCCTTTTCTGGAGAAATCATTTTTTCACGTGAAACGACGTCCCCCTCTTGCGCCACCAGTCCCCTCCGGAGGGACGGAGGCGCACTCGTGATGACGGATCAGGGTGCAGGTAATACATCGTCATCGCAATTCGGGGGTGCTGTAGCGCCAGGGGCGGAGCCCCCGAAAGCGTCAGTGATTTTGAGGTTCCTGCAGAGCACTTTTTCCACTCATTGAAGTAAAGAATCCAACTTCCTGCGACCTTGCCGGTATCCGGAAATCCCGGAAATCCACAGCGATTCCAGAGCATCGATCCAGAGCATCAAAAAAATTTGTTTTCAAAAAAATCAGAAAAAATTACCGGAAAAAATTCAGCTTCCGGTACTTGGATTCCCGCCGCCGTTCTTATTTACCGACACAAGCTGGATAGTAAAAATCAGGGGCTCTCCCGCAAGCGGGCTGTTCCCATCCACCGTAACCGTTTCCGGCGTGACGTTCAGAATCAGTACCGCACTTGTCGCATTGGTTGCCGGGTTGCGATACCTCAGGTACGTTCCTTCGGTTAAATTCATTGTTGCAAGGATACCGGTCCGGTTCAGGACATGAATGTATTCGGGGTGGTAGGGACCGTAAGCCTGGTCAACGGAAATATTCACGGTCTTTGTCTCGCCTGCTTTCATGCCGGTCAGGGCGTTCTCGAAACCGGGAATGACCTGGTGCGCCCCTACCGTAAAGGTGAGGGGCGCGGCGTTGACATTAGAATCAAAGACGGTCCCGTTGTTCAGCATACCGGTATAGTAAACGGAAACGGAATCGCCGCTGACAACCGCCGCCCCGGTTCCTGTGCCGCTGACCGGGGGGGTCAATGGGAGGGAGGGGGCCGGAGGTACGGATGGTGTGGACGTACTACTGGTGGATGTGCCTGCAGGAGCAGGCATCAGCATAATAGCGGCAATAGCTGCGATCGCGATGATGGCGATCGCAGCTATTGCAATGACCAGCGTCTTGTTTCCTGTAATTGAGCTTGTTTCATTGGTCTCGGCCTTGTCTTTTGCCTTATCGGGTTTACTCATGCTTACAATCATCTCGGATCTTTTTTATGCAGTAATTACCTGCGGAAATAATAACTGATTGCTGTTAGCCGGGGCACCGGCTCCTCACTAATAGTGCGTATCCCGTAGGGAGCCCACGCAGGGGAACAGTACCAGGAATCAGTACCAGGATTTTTAAAAAAGGAATAAAATGAACAACCGGCTTATGCAAACATCCGGCCTTCGATATCGAGAAGGCCCGGCCGGTTGAAATCCGCACCGACTTTTGCGACTGCCGCGAGGAAATCCTCCTGCACGATTGCGGGCCGGTCCTTCCGGATTGCAAACATTCCTGCCTCCATGCAGATCGCGTGCAGGTCGGCGCCGTTCTTCCCATCGGTCATCTGGGCGACTTCCATGAGGTTGACGTTGTCGTCCATCGTGAGCGCCCGGCAGTGGACCTTCAGGATGGAGAGCCGGCCTTCCACATCCGGCAGCGGGATCTCGATGATCCGGTCGAACCGGCCGGGCCGGAGCAGCGCCTTGTCGAGGATATCGATCCGGTTCGTTGCGCCGATGATCTTCACGTCGCCCCGGTTCTCGAACCCATCCATGCCGGCAAGGAGCTGCATGAGCGTCCGCTGCACCTCGCGGTCGCCGGAGGTGTTGGCCTCGGTCCGGGACGCGCCGACCGCGTCGATCTCATCGATGAAGATGATGGTCGGGGCCTTCTTCTTCGCGAGATCGAAGAGTTCGCGGACGAGTCGTGCACCTTCGCCGATATATTTCTGGACGAGCTCGGAGCCGACGACCCGCATGAAGTGGGCGTTCGTCTCGTGGGCGACCGCTTTTGCGAGCAGGGTCTTTCCCGTGCCCGGAGGCCCGTAGAGGAGGACGCCCTTTGGCGGCTCGACGCCGATCCGCAGGAAAAGGTCCGGCCGCTTGAGCGGGAGTTCGACTGCCTCCTTGATCTCGTTGATCTGGGCCGTGAGCCCGCCGATATCGCCGTACGTTTCCTGCGGGGCCCCGGTGAGCTCCATGCCGTACACCTGCGAATCAAAGCTGCTCGGGATAAGCTCGACGATCGCGAGCGACTGCTGGTTGAGGGTGACCCGGACACCCGGCTTCATCTCTTCCTGGTTCACGTTGGGCGAGCTCCGGACAAGGAACCGGGGGCCCGCACTGCTCCGGACTATGACCCGGTTCGCGTCGATGACATCGGTTATCGTGCCGATGATGAGGGGCGGGCTCCGGAGCTGTTCGCTCTCGCTCTTGAGCTTCCGGACCTCCCGTTCGTACCGGATCTTCTGGGTTTCGATATAACGCTTGTCCGCCTCGACCTGCCGGAGCTGCTCGCGGAGTTCGAGATTGCGGGATTCGAGGTTCCCGACCCGCTCCATCATCTGGGCCTCGAGATCGTGCTTGTCGTTCTCGATCTGGCCCAGCTGCTCCCGTAACTGCTCGGATAAGGTCCTGTACAGCCGGTACAGTTCCTCAGGGGTCTGGGGATCCGGTGACTGATGGAGAGTGTCTGCCATCGTGTTTCTCAATTAGCTATATAGGGAAACTGCATATAAAGTGTTTGTGAGGATTTATGCAGTGTGAAATGTGCGGTGAAACGATCCGCGGAACCCCGAAACTGGTGCGTGTTGAAGGTGCCGAGCTGCAGGTCTGCAGCAAGTGCGAGAAGTACGGCACCGAAGTCCAGCAGGTGCGCCGTACCGACCTGAAACACCCCGCCACCCCCCGATCGCCCGGAGCACCCGCACCCTCCCCTGCATCCCAGCAGGCGTACCGCAAGCGGGACCTCTTCGACTACATGGGCGGGGAGATTATCGAGGACTACGCAGCGGTCATAAGGAAGGCACGAATGGACAAGGGCCTCTCCCAGAAAGATCTCGCCATGCAGATGAAGGAGAAAGAACACCTTATCAAGAAGATCGAGAACAGCGAACTTATCCCCGAGGAGAACGTGAGGAAGAAGATCGAGAAAGTTCTCGAGATCAAGCTGGTCGATTCCTCCGAAACCGAAGAGGAGAAGAAGATCCAGAACAAGATGGCCCCTACCCTTGGGGACGTCACGATCATCCGGAAAGCCAAAAAATAATTTTTTTTTAGGATTCTTCCCGTTTTTTTGCTCTGTAGAAATCATTCAGCTTAGTCCAAAAATCTTTAAAAAAAGTGAGGGTGACCCCCTCTCCCCCCAGAGGGGGAAGCATCCCAAGGAGTGTACCCCTTGACCCCCACTCCGCGATGATTTTCGTTTCTTGCCCGGCGAGGGCTCTGGCGTAGGCGCCTCAAGCGACCCCAAAAAGGGGGTGGGAATGCTCGTAAAAACAAAATTAATTTTTAAATTTTCTACTTCAACGGAATTCAGACAAGGATTTCTACAGAGCACGTTTTTTTATATTTTTTCAGGCAAGATCGATTATCGCGTTGTGGAGGATATCCAGCGTATTCCGGAGCGCACGTCCCGCTTCGCGGAAGTGGTAATAGATCTCCCGTGTCTTCATGGCCTGCACGGCATCGCTGTTCCGGAAGAGCCCGGCCATAGCAGAGATATGCCGGTCCTCCATAGCATTGTACTCTGCACGCCCTTTGCGGATCATCTCTTCGGACCGCACACGATCGGTGTTCATCGCCTTGATCGCCTCTGCGACGCTTGAAGCGCCGGCAAGAAGGGAGGTTGCCATGTCAAGGATGGCGGGATCGGCTGCAACATCAAAGGCATACATTTCCCGGGCAGTATCCTTTGCGGCATTGAGGATATAGTCCATCTGGCGGGAGATGCTGTAGATATCCTGCCGGTCAAACGGTGTCGAGAACGAGTTGATCAGTTTCTCTTCCATGTCGTGCCGCATCGCGTCGACATCGTTCTCGATCTTTACCAGTTCGGCGGGACCGGTATGAGGGGTTGTCCTGAGCCAGTCGAGAAGAATAGCGACACCGGCAACGGTCTGGTCTGCCTGTTCTGCGAGCATGGCCTCGAAATCGTACTCCCGCGGGAAGAGAGAGGAGAAGAACCCGGGCGAACCGATTTTTCTGGAGGGGGTGACCTTGTTTTCCATGATTACACTCCTGCGAGCGGTGCGATGATCCGGTAGAGGATTGCCGCGAGGATGATAGTTGCGATGATCGTTATTCCCATTGCCGCAAGAATATGCTTTCCCGTTGACCATCGGACTTTTCTGGGGTTCTCCGCAGCCCCGGTTCCGATAACGGACATGGTGATGATCTGGGTCGATGAGACAGGAGCTCCTGCAAGAGTCGAGACGGCGAGGGAGGAAGCGGAGAAGAACTGGGAGTCGAACGAGTGGATGGGTGCAAGCTTGAATATGTGGCTGCCGAGCGTCTTCATGATCCGCCATCCTCCCGAGATCGTTCCGAGCGCAAGAAGGACGGCACACGCAATACGGACCCAGAGCGGCACCTCCGGGGCCGCCGACTGGCTCATGGCAGCGAGGGCAAGTGCGATAATTCCCATCTGTTTCTGGGTATCATTGGCCCCGTTTGAAAATGCCATGCCGGCTGCAGCGATCCAGTTGAGCCGGACGATCGTCCGGTTCACTGACCTCTTCGCGTTCCGCAAAACGACCATGGAGACACGGTGCAGGCAGTAGCTGCCGGCAAACCCGATAAGGATCGAGATGATGAAGAAGGACAGGATCAGGACGATGCCGGACAGCTCGTGAGACGGCGAGAGCAGGGCGCCTGCACCCCAGTTCACGCTTCCCATCCCCGCAGCGGCAATTCCGCCGCCGACGAGTCCCCCGACCAGTGCGTGGGTGGATGAAGAAGGCAGGGCAAAACTCCACGCGACAATGTTCCAGCTGCTTGCCGTGATGAGCGCGACCAGCAATACGACAATGGTCTGGCCGGCGGACGGGAGCGAGACGAGCCCGGACAGTGTGAACGCGACGGCACTCCCGCCCAGGATCGCACCGGCAAGCGACATGAAGGCAATAAGCAGGATGCCGGTTTTTGGCGTGGCTGAACGCGAGGCGATGAATGTTGCAGCAATCGAACTCGCGTCCTGGAACCCGTTCGTGAACGTAAACGCGAATGCGAGCAGGATTGTGAGGACTGCGATTTCGAACATGGATGGGAATACGGTAGTGCCACCCGCGCCTCCAGCGAAGTATCTGCCGGGCGCGTAATAAAGAATCGTACGGGATTGACTTTTTTTTTAGTCCCGGGCCAAACGCTGTGCCATGTCGCTGTGCCAGGTACATGGCAACGCGGTCGTGGACTCAAACATCTTTAAAATGTATCAAAATCCGGTGCGATCGAACAAAAAAAATCCGGAATTATTTTCATGACACCCGGACCGGAAGCGATCGGACCCGGGGTCGCGGATCGATCCGGTTTCTCCAGTTCCCGGGGCCGATGGGCAGATCGTACCATGCCGGGACGGAACAAAACCTGTCCCATCACCAAAAATTTTTTCACTCAACGCCACCCTTATGGCTCCCGCGGCCTACTCTTCCGCAGAGGAAGACGATATGGATGGAGTAATCAGAAAACTGGTATGTTGTATGCTCCTGCTGGGCCTTGCAGGAACCGCCTCCGCCACGTATGGAGCGGCAATGACCGGCCCGAAAGTCCCGGGGAACCAGCCGGTGGCAGGCCTAACTCATGGCGACGAGGGACTGCTCCGCGTTACCGGGGAATTGAGGACAAACGACGTCGTTTCCGGCAAATGTTATTTCCCGGTATGGAGGCTGCCTGAGTATTATATCTGCATCATGTTTTGCAGGATTGGAGGAGGGGGAGACAGCTGTCCCGGCTCCTGCGAGGCACGACTTTCGATCTGCACATAAGTACTACGGACGTGTGAATTAACCACAGGCCCATGAGACCCCGCCGGAAGCGGGCGATACGTGAAAAAATTTGTCTTTGCGATAAAGCTGCTGACAAGCCTCGCGAAGGGAACATGAGCCGGGTCTCCCGTCACGGGTTTTCGTACCGGGCCGGCGATCACGTTGTGAGCGGGATACGTAGATCAGGATCCCCAGTGGAGCACGTTCCGCACTACGGACCAGCGGGGTTCGGTCGTCGCCGGGATCTCGCCGAGCACCCAGTAGTCGTACTTTTTGTCAAGCATGCCGTAGTCCTTCTCCATCCTGATCCAATAGTTCAGCGCGAGGCGATAGGAATCGCTGCTGTTCATGGCTACCGGGTATCCGTACATCAGCTCGTAGGAATCGTAGGGCTGGATGATGGCCACGTCGAAGAACGGGTACAGCAGGGTCAGGGTATACCCTTCCTCCGCGGGGATCATGAGGGCATCCGCCTTACGCTGCTCGAAGAATTCCTCCCGTGAATCGATCGGGACGATGGTTGCGTCGGGAAGCAGCTGCTTTGCCACCCTGACAAGCACCGTGTTGTTGAAAACTGCCACCCTTAAACCGTTCATCTTCTTCACGTCGTCGAGCTGCGTGAATTCGTCCTTCTTCCCGTCCGGTACAACGAACGCGAGATGGACGGTAACGGTCGGGTCGGTGAATTTCATCTGGTCGAGCCGATCCGTGTTGACCGCGACTGCAGACATGACGATGTCGCAGTAACCGTTGTCGAGAGATTCGGCAAGGTTGGTCCCCGTTATGGGAACGAACTCGATCCGGGAGACATTCAGGTTCCGGGCCAGGTCGTACGCCATCTCCACGTCGTATCCCACCAGTTCGCCGTTGCCGTTGAAAAATACGAACGGGACGTTGTTGCTGTTGTACCCGACACGGAGCACCCCTCTCTCCCGGATCGTCCGGATCTCGTCTCTCGGCCCGGATAGCGGAGGGGGGAGGGCCGGGACATCCTCCCTATTGAGGTAGACGGTCGTATTCACGACACTATCGGGCCTTCTTCCATCCTGATCGGGAGGCAGCTCGATCTGCGAGATCTGGTCGCCGCCGTGATAGGTACCGGCCAGCATCTGTGAAAAGCCGGCGTGCAGCCCGGTAATAAGGATGGCTGCCAGCACGAGGACGATCGCAATGGACAAGACCGCCCTCTTCCACCGGAACTTTGCCCGGTGCGTGGTGTAGGCAATGGTAATGGTGGAGAACGAGAAGATCGAGATCACGCTTAAGGGCGCCACGAAGGCCTGCCGCAAAATCCCCGAACTGATGTACAGGTTATACGCATCCGAGGGGAGGTTCATCAGGTTGAGGAGCGAGATCACCGAGAGCTTGGACGAGCCAAAGAAACTGGGGATCCCCACAACGATGAGCTGGAGCTGATCGATGAGAGTGAGCGGGTCCCGGTACAGCCACGCGACGAAGAGAATAAAAAGGAATGGGACGAGCCCGCCGAGCAGCGGAAAGGTGTACGCGACCGGCACCAGGATCTCGCTGTACGAGCGTATATCTCCCCGGTCTTTGACCTGTTCCGGGCTCCCGGCCTGGTCCGCATCGGTATCCATGTGAGTGTCGGGATCCCAGTCCTTCCCACGGAAGAGTTTCTCAACGCCTTCGGAGATCAGCGGGAGGGTGATGAATTCCGTGCCGGTCGAGAATGCGAGGAGCATGGGCCGCGAGGCTGCGGCAAGGATGTCCCGGTAGCGGAACGTGGTGAAGCAGGTGATCAAGAGCGGCATGACGACGAGACCGAGCAGGATCGCGGCAACCGCGAGCGTGATCAGGAAGACCTGGAGTTCAAGAAAGCCCTCGACCGTCAGGGTTCCCGCCATAACGGCCGTTATGACGAAGATGCCGATCGGAAAAGTCTTCGAAATGAAATGCGTCATCCGGTCGAGCGCCTGCAGGAGGATCCGGAGAATACTGACGATCGGCCCGCTCCCGTTATCGAGCATCAGCGCAAAGCCGAGGAACAGGCAGAAGAGCACGGTGGCCGGGATGATCCCGTCCGATAAGGACAGGAAGGGATTTGCCGGTATGAACTGGTCGATGATGTTGATGGAGGCTGTTGTTGCCAGGTCCTGCGTGCTGAAGAACGAGGCCGCCATCCGCGGGGGGAACGCAAGCTGGAATGAGAAATATCCCACGACACAGATCACCCAGAACAGCAGGAGGATCAGGACCGCCTTGACGGCGATTGCCTTTGCCGTGTCCCTTCTCAGGCTCCCGATGCCGACAATAAGCGAGAGGGCGACTGAGGGCAGGATCGTGATCTGCCAGATCTTGATGAACGCATCGCTCGCCGGTTTCATGACCGAGACGAGATCGCCAAAGACAAGGCCGGTGGCGATCCCGAGTATGAAACCGATCAGGATCCATCCGGTGAGGTTAAGGTGGGGCAGCAGTTTCATGTTTCTCTCCCTTTACGGGACACGGGTGCACGACCGTTTTGGATCGCTGTTTTCGTGCGGGCAGCAGATATCGGGGAGGCGGTTATGTTTCCCATAAACCCGGGGACCAGATCCGGCACCGTGTGCGGTCCGGGCTTTAGACGTAATCGAATATTACCTTCGTCATTATTTAACAGTAACCGGAGAGATTCCCGTCTCTATACCAGCAATCGCCGCAAACAGTGCCCCGGTAAGGCGGGCAGGCGAATCCCGCAGGAGGCGGGGGGCTTATCCCGCGACGGATCAGAAAACGAATGAAGAAACAAATGAAGATTCTTTTTTCAATGGTACTCGACTATAAAATCAGCAACCGTATATTGAGCTGGTACCTATATTCACGGAAAAATCCCGGTGATTGTTTCAATGGTCATGAGTCCCTGGCTGCCTGTTTCACTTTCCACTACAACTGAGATAGTCCTGTTTGGTATCGCGTTTTTCATATGGGCCGCGAGCGAGATCATCGGGTCCATAATCCTCCCCCGTATACGCCATTGCCGGGCCGGGACAAAACTGGAGAGGAAGGACAAAAATTCAGCACTGGCGGTGAATCTCGGAATCATCGCATCGATTTACATCGCTTTTGGTTTTTCCCTGGTGAGAGTTGCGGTGCTGCCGGAATGGGTATTCTATCCCGGCATTGCACTCATGTTCGGAGGAATGATCCTCCGGCAGTGGTCCATCGCGATACTCGGCGGTTTCTTCTCGGTCATGGTAAGCGTGCAGGAAGGACAGACCATAATCAGGAAAGGGCCTTACCGGTTCATCCGCCACCCATCGTATACCGGGACACTTATGACACTCACTGGCATCGGGCTTGCCGTACAGTCGTGGGGGGCGTTGCTCACGCTGCTCATAGTGTCTGGCATAGTGTACCGGTACAGGATCAGTGTCGAAGAGAAAGCCCTCGTTGAGCAATTCGGCAACGAATATGTCGCGTACGTGCATGATACGAAAAAACTGATCCCGTTTATTCTTTGAAGTACTCGCGGGTTGTCGAGAGCGTTGGGTTGTGGTCTTTGGTTGATCCCGTATGGGAGAAAATCGCTATCGGAATGGAGGAGCCGGGTTTGCCCATGGTGCCGACCCACGAATTATCACTAAAAAGCGAGTGTCTCATAGTGAACGTCACCAGCGTCCGCAGGAAATTTTTGTGAGCGCGTCCCTGACGAAACGCTGATATGAGCGTGTGATTATGCGAAGGGCTGTCCGAAATTTTAAAATTTTTTTCTGAAAAAAATTCGGTACGACGGACAAATATCAGAAAATATTTTCGAAAATTATTTTCTTGGACGCCCGGGCCGGAAGCGATCCGATTTCGCGAGTCGCGTATCGATCACCACAGAAAGTTTTGTTCACAGCGCGTGCAGTTGATATGAAAAATTCAACGGGTAAAAAAGACAATCACGTAAACACGAGCAGAACCCGCCTGACCTGACCGCGGGGCATCACGGTTTCTCTGGTTCCGGCGCCGGTCCGGCCTCTTCTGTCACGACCCGTGTCCCGTTGATCGCGGTGCAGGCACCCGATGCGTCCTTACGGGCTGTGCAGTCTGCCTCAGGCTGGATTATCCGGCCGTCCTTGAGCAGCCGCACGGAACCGGTTTCCGAGATCGTCAATGCAGACAAGAGAATACCGGCCGCACATGTATTTTTTACCCATCATAGGCGAACATCAATGGTACGACATGAGATGTGCACTTTCACCCTTCCCTCGTATCGATTTAACATGTTCCTTTTTCGACACGGTATCATGGAATGCATACCTCAAACGATGACCCACGGGAGAATGGGAACTCACCTTGTTTACAATAGTGAAAAAATCCGCCGGATCCGGGAGAAGATCAAAGTTGTCTTTGGCAGTGCGAGTACGTGGGACGATGAGACGATTTCAAAAAGATACGATATCGCTCCCGACGGCGATTTGATTATGATAGCGAGATGATGTTTTTTTTGGCGGGGTCTGCCAGATCCGGGTCAAAATGTAAAGAAGGATCATGATCGCGTATGGAGGTTTTTTTAGTAAAGCATCCCGCCGGGCAATACCGGCGAATAACTACGAAAAAAATCGCAGTTAAATCAAATGTTATATAATTTAAAGAATAATTTTTTCCGGGACAGAACATGAAATTACTTTTCACCGGTTCCTGCATTATGCTCGTACTCATCATATCGATGACGGCGGGCTGTACTACAAACACGGATACACCCGGAAATCCACAATCCCTTAAGACCTCTCCCGGCGCAGGGGCACCAGTCCTGTCAGCACCGGAAGAGCATCCTGCAAACGCAGGTATTTGTCCTCCGGTTCCTCCCTTGGTTGTCGATAACAACCAGCAGGTGACAAGCGTACCGCATGGTTTTGGTTTTGGCGATAACAATATGACCTGTAACCTTCCCGCGGGATCCATTATATCCCATACCCAGGATGGCATTACACGGGTTTTCGACAGGAACGGTACCCAGATACTCGTTGCGAATGATTCCGAAACCCGGATACCGACACCGGGGGGATTCCAGCCTTCCACGAAAGTCCTGGAAGTCCCGAGCGGGGCATTCATCCAGGCCGACGGGAACATAACGCATATTATCCTGAACGGCACCTGCATCGCGACGACAATTTCATCCGATAACTCGCCGGCTCCTCCAAACCGGGTCTGCCACTGCCCCATGATGCCAGTCCAATCCGTGACGACAATCCCGACAGCAACCCCGGACGACGGTCTTTGTCACTGCCCATGATTTCGTGGGAAGATGCGGAAGCGGCGTGAGATCCCTCCCGGGTACGTGAGGCACGGGTCCGGGACGTAGGAATGGGAATCGCCGGAAAACGGATGACAGGGGGGAGATCCGGGTCCGGCGATTCTTACGATAACCGGCGTAAAATGCAGGAGAAACGCTCTCCGGAAATTGACACGGGAGATATCAGCAATAGCCGGCTTCCGCGATGAATGCGGTCGCTTCCTCGCGGGTAATCTCGGGGTGAGAACGGAGATAATCGGCGATTGCCTTCCTGCGTGTCTCCTCCGGGGCGTTCTTTGCGCACAGGTGGATCAGTTCGATGGTGTGTTTCAGCTCCATAGGGTTACCCGTTCCTGTAACGCCGGAATATTTGATGGTTTCCGATGGATACCAGTAGAGGCCTCTGGCATGCTCTATAGTCCGGGGGTATAAAGGGTAAACGCGAGGAATGAATAATCCCGGGGCTTCTGGCATGGACCGCGCAGGCACAGGAGACCGGACAGCTGCAATTGTGTTTACATAACAACACAAGTACGGATAAGCCCAACATCCCATGGTAAACAGTTCCCAAACGTGAAATCCAATAAATTCGTTGGTGTGTGAAAAAATGTTGCAGTTACCCGGTGATGATATGCTGACGGGTTACTGCATTCCGGCCCATACTTTTTTTCTTTCATTTACGGGCAACGAATCAAGGACCAGACTAAACGAGACGCAGATGCAGACAAGGAAGGCAACCATCAGCCACCCGTGGTCATCCCGCGGGCGAACGCTCTTGCGCCATCGAGATCATCCTGGTGAGTCCGCCCGTTCCTGAGCACGAAGAGTCTCCCCCGGCTGCCGTTCACACTGACAATCGCCGCCCCTTTGCTCTCCAGGGCATCGGCCATCATACCGATCATCTTCTGCCCGTCGGTCTCGTAGCTTGAGGTTCCGAAAAGGGCAACCCGGAAACCCGGAAAACTCCCGTTCCGGATGAATCGCATCACGTCGCCCCCCGGGGCACTGTTGCTGTACGTCCCGCTGCCAAGGAAGAGGAGCCGGGTATCTGCCGGCGCCGGCGCTGATATGTCGCCAAGGCCGACACCCAGCTCGTCTGCGATGGCAGTTGCGATCTTCTTCGTATTGCCGGTACGGGAATCCACCAGTACTGCTATGCCGTCCATGCGGTATCCTGTCGGTTCCGGGATATACGCTTTTGGATCATCCGGAAATGCGCTTGCCAGGATCGGCCGGTGGGATTGTAGCCGGCCGGAAAAATCCGGTCGCAAGTAAAGGTCCGAAAAATTTCCCGCAGATTAACTCCAAATAATACCAGGCGTTGCCCGGTGAAAATATCTGGAAAGAAATCCGGTGCAAGCCTCGCGAGCGATCTCCCCCTTCAGCCACCCGGTCCGCCTCACCCTTGCTTGAGTGTGGTTGAGCGTTGCCCGGTGAAAAAATTGAGTGGTTCTTCCGGTTGCAAAAAAAAGAAATAGGGTCCCCCCTCAATCCCGGTACCCCGGTCAAACAGGTTTTAACACATCTTCATTTACTGGAGGGAAACCATCCCACCAACGCGGCAATTCTCTTGTCCGGGGTTAAACCCCGGAAGTTCATGCCGGCCGCAGAAATAAAGTGCATGCACTATCATGGGACTGTCGTTGCAGAGCCGATACCATCTCATCAGATAGTTACCGGTACGCTCTTCGATCAGGCAGACCAGGCAACGGATTTTATTCTCTCCAAAATCAACCGCGGCGTTCCTCCCCGGGAATCGGCCCCGGCCAGTGAAACCAAGTACGAGATTCCCAAGGAAAGTTATTCAGGGAGCGGTTGTCAATGCGATTGCTCACCGGGATTACACTTCGGCTGCGAGCGTTCAGGTCAGTGTTTTCCCGGACCGGATTGAAGTGCGGAATCCTGGCAGCCTTCCCACGGATCTAACATTCGAAGACCTGAAAATAGAACACAATTCCCGGCCTCGAAACCACCGGATCGCCTCTCTCCTCTACGTTGCACACTATATTGAAAAGATCGGATACGGGACAATCCAGATGATGACCGGATGCAAAGGAGCGGGGCTCCCGGAGCCGGAGTCTGCCCAAAGCGGTGGTGAATTCGTTGTTACCCTCCGGATAGATCGGCTTACTGCGGATCGTGCAACACCAATCGTCTTCGCAGGTTCTATGGGAGTGCTGGGCAGGAGAAGACCTTTAAGCACTTCTCTTCTCACGCTCCCCCGTGAAACAAACTTACGAGATTATACATTAAGGAATCAGGGAAAAATACACGTATGAAAAAACCTGTTACGAACGTGGAACAAATTTTATACCATTTCCTGTCGATACACATAGTGGTGCTTGGCGAAAGTAATCGAACAAATATTATACAAAAAATCCGGAGTGGCTTCCCCCGGCTGTAAACTATGTTCCTATACGGAACATTGTCACTCTGAAGGGACTTCGCCAGACACCAATAGTATGAAAGGGGATTCTTCGTCGGGATCCTCCACTTTTTAGAGTACCTCTCAAATAAGCCCTATACGAGGCCCGATTCCCCGTTTTTCCGGAATCGGAGGTAATAATTCCCGAAAACACGGTAATAATTCATGTATTCCGTGTTATTTTTACGTCGGAGAATGAGAGGCAACAACTAGCAGTATTTGGACCGCGAAAAATAAGGGGGACGGGTTCTGGCCCGTTTCCGAAAATTTTTGGGAATTGGGTCGGGATCCACACTTTCCAGAGTACCTCCCA
>Ga0187810_10000127_pt1 | contig 35680 bp, 35 predicted proteins | sample NC_wetland_sal_i_9_FD_132963 | JGI IMG/M metagenome (GOLD analysis project Ga0187810, IMG submission 132963) | Wetland sediment microbial communities from Neuse River Estuary, North Carolina, USA - ASW_5 | ecosystem: Environmental > Aquatic > Freshwater > Wetlands > Sediment | place: USA: North...
CCGAGCGCGTCATCCTGGCGGTGGGCATTGTCGGCAATGTGGAGAACATCGGCCTCGAAGCCGCGGGCATCAAAGTGGATCGCACCCATGTCGTCATCAACGAATGGGGCGAGACGGGGGTGCGGGGCGTATGGGCTATCGGCGATCTCGTCGGCCCGCCCTGGCTGGCGCACAAGGCGATGCACGAAGGCGTCATCGTGGCCGAACGGATCGCGGGCGTGAAGGGCGTGCATCCGCTCGATCCCTCGAAGGTGCCGGGCTGCACCTATTGCCGGCCGCAGGTCGCTTCCATCGGCATGACGGAGGCAAAAGCGAAGGCCTCGGGCCGCAAGATCAAGGTCGGCCGCTTCCCCTTCATCGGCAACGGCAAGGCCATCGCGCTGGGCGATGCGGACGGCTTGGTCAAAACCGTGTTCGACGCCGACACCGGTGAGCTTCTCGGCGCCCACATGATCGGTGCGGAAGTCACCGAACTGATCCAGGGCTATGCCATCGCCCGCACGCTGGAGGCGACCGAAGCGGACCTTGCCAACGTCGTCTTCCCGCATCCCACGTTGTCGGAGATGATGCACGAATCCGTGCTCGACGCCGACAAGAAGGCGCTGCATATTTGACGTTCGGCCCCCGCTTCAGCGGGGGAAGCGGCCGCGTAGCGGCCAAAGGGGGTAGCGATGAAGTCTACTCTTCTCAGGAATGCGGCCACCGCCATCGCTGTACTGGCCGCGACTATGGGGACAGCCATGGCGTCCAAGACCGATACGATTTCCACCGCGAACGGGCCGCTACAGATTCAGGCGATCCACCATGCTTCTCTGATGCTGACCTGGAACGGCAAGCACATCCTGGTCGATCCGGCGCCGGTAAACGAGGCGGGCGATGCCACGGCGGACTTCAAGTCGCTGCCGAAGCCGGACGTGATCGTTTACACCCACAGCCATTACGATCATTTCAACACGGCGATCCTGGGCGTTGTGGCGTGGCCCGGAACGGTGATCGTCGCGCCGCAGGAAGTCTATGACGCGGTGCCGCTGCCGCTGCAGGTCAAAGTTCAGATGATGAAGAACGGCGACAAGATCACTGCCGACGGCATCCCCGTGGAAGCCGTGCCGATGTACAACACAACGCCGGAGCGCACGAAATTCCATCCCAAGGGGCTTGGCAACGGTTACATCCTCACGCTCGGCGGCAAGCGCATCTACATCGCGGGCGATACCGAAGAGTCGCCTGAATTGGCCCACTTGGCGAACATCGACGTGGCCTTCGTGCCGATGAATCTGCCGTACACCGAAACCGTCGAGGCGGCGGCCAAGTGGGTGAGGGATTTCAAGCCGCGCGTGGTCTATCCCTATCACTTCCGCAACGCCGACGGCACCAAGAGCGATCTCGCCGCCTTCAAGAAGGAGGTGGGCTCCGCCAGCGACGTGCGCGTGCTGGACTGGTACTAGCGGTCGTCGATGATCCGCTTCACGTCTTCCGTCAGACCTGCGGTGTCGCTGGTATCCAGCGTCACCAGCCGGGCGCGGCCGGTGTCGTCGAACACAAACACCGCGCTGGTGTGCGTTACCTGATAGTCGGGCTTGGTCGTCACCGAATAGGCCACACGATAGCGCCGCGCCAGATCGGCAAGCTGGTTGGGCGTGCCGCGCAATCCTTCCACTTGCGGCGCGAACGCGGCCGCATAGCGCTTCAGCACCGGCAGGCCGTCGCGATTGGGATCGACGGTCACGAACAGCACGCGCACCTTCTCCGCGTCGGGGCCCAGCCGGTGCAGCACGTCGGCGAGGTTGGCGAGCGTCGTCGGGCAGACGTCGGGGCAGTTCGTGTAGCCGAAATAGAGGAAGATCGCCCGGCCGCGATATTCCTCCGCCGTTACGGGCGTGCCGTCGCTGGCGCGCACCATCGAAAACTCCAGCCGCGGCATCGAGCCGGTGATGTTGGTGGCGTGCCACGGCTTCTCCGGCCCGCAGGCGGCAGCAACGGCAACAAGGAGGAGGGCGATGAATCGGGCGGCGCGCGGCATGGCGGCAGGCAGATAGCACCACCCAAACTCCGTTGTCATCCCCGGCGAGCATTCGCGCCGAAGGCGCGGATGCAAGGGAGTTCCTAGCGGCAGCGTGGGAACGACCCAGGTCGCGAAAGCAAGTCGATTTGAACGGCATGTGCTGCTATTACGGAACTTCCTGGAGAGTTCACATTGCCGTCAGCACCTGGGTCCCCTTCCCCTCGCGTCGCGACGCGCCGCTCGGCCGGGGATGACACCGCTACAAATATCTCCCGCGATTGGCTCGCATATTGCGGGCTGCTGGCGGCGGGCGGCGTGCTTGCCATCCTGTGCCGCGGCTTTCCCGCGAATTTGCCGTTTTGGATGCCGTGGGAGTTTTCCTGGCCGGTGTTCCTGGCCATTGCGCTTTCACTGGCCTGGTTCTTCCGCGGGCTGAAAAATCTTCCGGCCTGCGAGCGCCCCGCACTATGGCGCAACGCGTGCTTCGTCATCGGCGTCGTTGCCGATTACACGGTGCTGCAGACGCATTTCGATTTCTACGCCCAGCACATGTTTTTCATGCACCGCTGGTCGCAGTTTGTTATTCATCACGCCGCGCCGATGCTGATCGCGCTGGGTGCTTCGGGCCCGGTGATCCGCGCCGGCATGCCCGATTTTCTCAAGCCGCTCGTCGACGCCCGCCCGGTGAAGGCCGTGATGGACGTGCTCCAGCACAAGGCCGTGGCGCCGGTGCTGTTCGTGGCGCTGCTTTATTTTTGGCTGCTGCCGGGCTTTCACACCCGCGCCATGCTCGACCGCAATCTCTACGAGCTGATGAACGCCTCGATGGCGATCAACGGCATCATGTTCTGGAGTCTGATCGTCGATCCGCGCCCGCACCCGCCCGCGCGGCTGTCGACGTTGTGGCGCGCGCTTGCCATCCTCATCATCGAGTTGCCGCAGATGGTGCTGGGCGCGATCCTGTCGCTCTCTTCCAGCGATTACTATCCGGTCTATTCGATCTGCGGGCGTGTCTTCGACATGACGGCGCTCAACGACCAGCACTTCGGCGGCCTCATCATCTGGCTGCCCGGCACCATGATGAGCTTCGCGGCGATGATCGTGGTGTTGTGGGTGATGCGGGTGAACGAGGAGAAGGCGGAAGCGGAGCAACTGGCAAACGAACTTTCTGCCCCCGCTTTAGCGGAGGAAGTGGCCGCAGCGCGTAGCGACAGCGTGCGCGCGCCGTAGGGGGTAGTCTCAATACCCCCTGATCCGTCCGCCTTATGTCTCCGCGAAATTCACGTGGCAGGAGGGCAGGCCGTTCTTCTCGAAATAGCGCTGGTGATATTCCTCGGCCCGCCAGAACGCGGGCGCGGGCTCGACGGTGGTGACAACGGGCCGCTTGAACTTGCCCGAGCTGTCGAGTGCCGCCTTCTTCTCGCGCGCGATGCGGGCCTGCTCGTCGGAGTGGGTGAAGATCACCGAGCGGTATTGCGTGCCGACGTCCGGTCCCTGGCGGTTGAGCGTGGTCGGGTCGTGATTGGCGAAGAACACGTCCACCAGCTTGTCGTAGGAGACTTTCGCCGGATCGAAGGTCACTTCCACCACCTCGGCATGGCCCGTTTCGTCGCTACAGACGTCCTGATAGGTGGGATTCTTCATGCAGCCGCCGGCATAACCGGCCACGGCGTCCGCAACGCCCGGCACCTGCCGGAAGAAACTCTCGACCCCCCAGAAACATCCTGCGCCGAACGTGGCTTTTTCCATCGCTTCCTCCGTTTCCTGTGGGCGAGCCTAGCACAGCTTTTGACCCGGCCTGCCAAGGGAAATACGGTGACGCGCAACTCGAATCCCGGCCGGTTATGGACGTCCTCAGAGAAACGAATTTCACAGACCTTGGCGAGAAAAAGCCCGGCAAGGTGCGCGACATGTACTTCCAGCCGGAGCGGATCATCCTGGTTTCGACCGACCGGCACTCCTCGTTCGACCGCATCATCGCGCATATCCCGTGCAAGGGTGCGGTGCTGAACCTGTCGAGCGCGTTCTGGTTCCGCCAGACGGCGGACATCGTGCCCAACCACGTCATCGACGTTCCCGATCCCAATGTGACCGTTGCCAAGCGGCTGAAGCCGCTGGCGGTGGAGGCGGTGGTGCGCGGCTACCTGACCGGCACGACCTCCACCTCGATCTGGACCCGCTACAACAGCGGCGAGCGGAACTTCGGCGGGCTGACGCTGCCGGACGGCCTCAAGAAGAACACCAAGCTTCCGCACGCGATCTTCGATCCGACCACCAAGGAGGACACGCACGACCGCGCACTCAGCCTCAAGGAGTTGGTGGACGAGGGCTTCATCGCCGCGCCCTTGCTGGCGAAGGTGAAGGCTACCGCGCTGGCCCTGTTCGCCCGCGGCCAGAACGTGGCGGGCCGGCACGGCCTGTTGCTGGTGGACACGAAATACGAGTTCGGCACTGACGAGAACGGCGCGCTCTATCTTATCGACGAGATCCACACGCCGGATTCCTCGCGCTATTGGAAGCTGGACAGCTACGCGGCGCGGGTGGCCGCGGGTGAGGAGCCGGAATATTTCGACAAGGAATTCCTTCGCATCTGGTTCCGCGAGCACTGCGACCCCTACAACGATGAGGTCCTGCCCGAAGCGCCGCCCGAGATGGTGACCGAACTGACGCGACGCTATATCGCGATCTACGAGCAGCTTACGGGGCAGAAATTCGCAGTTGACGCTTCGGAACCCCTGGTGCGGATCGAGAAGAACCTGGCGAAGTACGCCCTGCGCTAAACCGACCCTGCTGCGCGCAAGCGACGCGGCGGTTACAATCCCTGCGGTTTGACCCGCGCGGTGCCGTTTTCTATCCGTGGCGCGCCGCAGGAGATTGTCATGAAAGTCGTGGTCATCGGGGCCGGTGCTGCCGGGCTCGGCATTGCCTGGAAGCTGGTGCGCGCCGGCGCCGAGGTGACGGTGCTCGAGCGGGCGCAGGTCGGCAACGGCGCCACCTCCGCTTCGGCGGGGATGATCGCGGCAGCGGCGGAGATCGGCGAGGCGGATACGCCCGAAGCGGCGTTCGCGCGGCGGGGGAGCGCGCTGTGGCCCTCCTTCGCGCGGGAGTTGCAGGAACAATCGGGCGTCGACATCGCCTTCCGAAGCAACGGTTCGCTGCTCGTCACGATGAAGGGCGAGGAGGTCGCCAGCCATCCCTCCGGGGAACGCCACGGCGAGGGCGGCTGCATTGAAGTCCTCAGGGCGGAACAGACGCGCGCCCGCGAGCCCATGCTGTCGCAGAACATCTCGGGCGCGCTGTGGGCGCCGCAGGAGGCGAGCGTCGACAGTCAGGCGCTGTGCCGCGCGCTGGCGGTGGCGTTCGTGCGTGCCGGCGGCAAGGTGCTGTCGAACGAAACGGCGGTGCGCTTCGAGCGCGACGCCAAACGCGTCCTCGGCGTGGTCACGCCTTTCGCCACCCATCACGCCGACACGTATGTGCTCGCGGCGGGGGCATGGTCCTCGCGCCTGGAGGGCCTGCCGCCGGAAGCCGTCCCGCCGGTCATCCCCGTGAAGGGCGAGGTGATCGTTCTGGCCCCGCCGGAAGGGTTGGCTCCTCCGGCTACCGTGATCTGGGGCAACGGGATTTACCTCACCCCGCGTGGTGACCGTCTTTTGGTCGGTGCCACGGTGGAACGGGCCGGATTCGACACCAGTGTCACGCAACAGGCGCTCGTCTGGCTGCGGAGCCGATCGAATGGGCTGATGCCGGCGTTGGAAAACTGGCGCGTGGCCGCGCATTGGGCCGGTCTTCGCCCCGGTTCCCCCGACGGCCTGCCGATCCTCGGGCAAAGCGCGCTCGAAAACCTTATCGTAGCCAGCGGCCAGTATCGTAACGGCATACTGTTTGCACCGGCGATAGCAGAACTTATCGCCCGTCTTGTTCTGGAACAGACGGGGGGCGAGCCCGCATTCGATCCGCGGCGTTTCGAGGGCATAGGGGAGGACGGCGCACTGACTATTTCGGAGACGCCGCACAAGGCCTGATGGGGATGGCTAACGGGGTTTTGATCGCCGGTTTTCTGCTGATGCTCGCCGGCAGCGAGGCGACCATGCGCGGCGGCGTGGGCGTGGCGCGGACGTTCGGTTTTTCGCCCCTGTGGATCGGGGTCGTGGTCATCGCCTCGCTTACCGTCGCGCCCGAGTTGTTCGTGGCCTTGCGCGCGGCGACGATGGGCGCACCGGCGATCGTGCTCGGCGGCCTGATCGGCACCAATATCGCCAACCTCCTCTTCGTCATGGGTCTTGGGGCGCTGCTGCATCCCATGGCGTCGCCGCCCAAGGTGGTGTTCCGCGACGGCGGCACGGTGCTGCTCGCCAGCCTCGGCCTGATCGCCTGCGCGCTGGCGGGTGCGGTGTCCCGCCAAGCCGGCATCGCGATGGTCGCGGGGCTGGTGGCCTATGTGGTCCTGGTATTCGCCTCCGACTGGCGGCGCACGCCGGACCACTCGGTGCCCCAGGCCCGCGCGCTTTACCGCTCGCAGGGCGAAATCCCGTCCGTCATCGGTTCGCTGTTCCTGCTTTTCCTCGGACTGATCCTGATCGGGCTGGGCGCCCATTTCACGGTCCTGGGCAGCATCGCCTTTGCCCGCCAATGGGGCTGGGCGGAGACCACGGTGGGGCTGACGATCGTGGCGGCGGCGTTGTCGCTGCCCAAGCTGGTCCAGACGCTGGTTGCCGCCGCGAAGGAACAGACGAGCATCGCGGTCGGACAACTTCTCGGCGCGGGCGTGTTCAGCCTTCTCGGCGTGCTCGGCATCACCGCCATCGTCGCGCCGCTCGCCTTTCCCGCGGCCTTTGCCCAGATCGACGTCTATGTGCTGGCCGGCGCGAGCGCCGTGCTGCTGCCGTTGCTTGTGATGCGCTGGCGGCTGTCGCGGCCGCGCGGAATTTTGCTCATGGTCGCTTATGGGTGCTATCTTGCCTACGTGCTGTGGCGTCAGGGGGTGTCGTTCCCCAGCCATCTGCCGTGGGGATGAGATGACCGAATTCAGCCTCGACAAACGGCTTTCCGCCGTCAGCGTCCAAGCCATCGATTTGCCGCTGTCGCGCGTGCTGGTGATGGACGATTGCCGCTATCCCTGGCTGGTGCTGGTGCCGCGGCGGCCGCACGTCGTGGAGATATTCGATCTCGATCCGGCCGACCGTGTGATGCTGTGCGAGGAGTATTCCACCGCCGGTGCGCACCTCAAGGCCATGACGGGCTGCCACAAGATCAACGTCGCCAACCTCGGCAACGCCGTGCCGCAGCTCCACATCCACGTCGTCGCGCGCAATCCCGGCGATGCGGCGTGGCCCGGCCCGGTCTGGGGCAGGGGCGAAGCGGTGCCCTACGAACCCAAGGCGCTGGAAGAGTTCGTCGATAAGGTCGTGCATTTGTTCTGAGATTGTGGTGACGAGAGCACGTGTCCCCAATCGATATCCCTGCGCGGCACGCAAAGACACGAAGGGCGCCGGAGCCGGCGCCCCTCTTTTTTCGTCTGCTTGACGCGCGGTGCTAGTTCGCGCCCGCCAGCCGCTTGAGTTCCGGCTGGTTCAACGGATACACCGCGTCGGCGACCGCGCGCTTCTCGCACGTCGGGATTCTGGCGTTCACCTCGACATCATTGGTCCGGTACGGTGTGCACACCTTCGCCGCCGCATTCTTCAGAAGCGCCAGAATCGCCTGGGCGTTCTCCGGTTTGCTCGGATCCAAAGCACCGACGTCGACGGCGATCTTACGCAGCTCGACACCGCCATTCGGCATCGGGGCGTCGCCGGTGACGGTGATGGACCCCGATTGGGCCGAGGCGAACACGGTCATGGCCGCCAGAGCGGCAAATCCTGAAATGATAGCTCGCATGCTTCGTTCCTTTCATCTGGCCCCAGTTCCCACAGACACAGATGGGAACCAGCCACTATTTTGGATGCGCGAAAACGGGGCATTCCGTCCCCGTGGCCGGCGAATGGAAGCGAAGCATTGGGTTTTCAGAATAGGTGGCGCCGCCGTCGCGCCGGCACAAAGAAGGCGCGGCCTTCCGGCTACGACATCGTTGGGAATGTTCGGATCATGCCCAATGCTCGCTCAATGCGGAGCGACGTCGCTCAACACCCAGTGTTCGACGGCCGCGGTATCCGAGATGTCGCCAGCGAAGTTGCGCGCGGGCTCGAACGGCCCGACCTTTGGCGGAGCGTCCGTGATGATCGCCTGCAGGGTCGAAAACGTGGCCACGCCGGACGCCAACCCGAACAAACGCATAAACACGTTTGCATAACGCCAGTCATAACCCCGTCGTGCCCACCCCCAGGGCTGACGGGCCTGAAACCACCTTCTGAAAGGCTCTGGGTGCAGAAACATTAGAATGCCCAGAAGCGCGCCGAGCGCGGTCAAAGAAGCGTCAAACCAATACAGCTTGTCCATCAGCGCCCCCAGTCCAGAGACACAATACGCTTTCACGTCATGCGATTACCTTCGTCGCGGAGCATCACGAGCGATGGCAACAAATGGCGCATTTGCGGGCTTGGGGACGAGCCGGCAATGGCAGATCTGCGTCGCGTGCGCGCGCGAAGAATTGGAGCGCTGTTAACGGTTTTTAACCATCCGGCCTGTACCTTCCCGGCAGAACTCTGTCGGGAGAACCCGAATGCTGGCAGAAGCCGCCAGGGCCGCCACGTCGACCGTCGTCGCCGCGCTTCAAAAAGCCAGCGCCGCAACGGGGGTCGATTTCCGTTATCTGCTCGGCACCGCGATCCGCGAATCCGGGCTGCAACCGCAGGCGCACTCCGCAAGTTCCTCCGCCTCGGGGCTGTTCCAGTTCGTGGAGCAGACCTGGCTCGGCGTGGTGAAAGAATACGGCGCCAAGCACGGGCTCGCGTCCTACGCCAACGTGATCGAGAAGGGCGAAGACGGCCGCTACCATGCGCCCGACCCGGAAGACCGCCGCGCCATCCTGCGCCTGCGCAACGATCCGCAAGTCAGCGCCATGATGGCGGGCGAGTATGCCCGCAAAACCCAGTCCGCGATGGAAACGACCCTCGGCCGGCCGGTCTGCGGCGGCGAGCTTTACGCGGGCCATATGTTCGGCTCCGCTGCGGCCTGCAAGCTGATCCGGACCAACGATACCGCGCCGCGGATGGCCGCGGCCGATCTCTTCCCCAAGGCGGCCGACGCCAACCCGACGGTGTTCTTCCACGCCGACGGCTCGGCCAAGAGCGTGCGCGAGGTCTACAACTGGACGGTGGCACAGCCTGCGGCCGTGGCTCCGGTCACGGCGTCCTCGGGCTCCCGCAACATCACGCCGGCCATGGCCCTCTTGGATACCAACACCACGGCCGAGTTGTTCGCCTCGATGTGGGGGCCGCAGCACAAAGGCTATTTCTCGTCCGAGGAGACGCCGACCCAGCCCTTTGCCATGACCCCGGCGATCCTCGACATCCTCTCGACGGCCGCCAAGCAGCGCAGCGCGCTGCCCGCGGTGCCGCAGACGACGGTTGCGAAGCTTCGCCCCTCCTCGTAATCCGTGGGTGACGCTGCAGGCTCGGGGGTTCCATTTTGCGCACGGTTGTGGCTGCCGTCTGGGCGGTCATCGTTTCCGCGCTGTTTTTGCAGGCCGGCAACGGCTTGCAGACCGATCTGATCGGCCTGCGCGCGGATTCGGAAGGCTTCCGGTCGGCGGTGATCGGCCTGATGATGGCCGCCTATTACATCGGCTATTCGCTCGCGCCGTTGGTGGGACGGTCCATCATCGCCCGCGCCGGTCACGCGCGCACCATCGCCGTGGCCGCGCTTGCGGCGGCGGCGGTGATCGCCGTGCAGCCGTACCTGGTAAGCGCGACCGTGTGGTCGGGGCTGCGCGCCATCTCGGGCTTTGCGCTGTCGCTCACCTACGTGGCCTACGAGAGCTGGATCAACGACCGCGTACCCAATCGCCAGCGCGGCCGCGTCTTCAGCTTCTACGTGTTCGTGCAGATGGTCGGCATGACGGGCGCCCAATACCTGCTCGCGCTCGGCAGCGCGGGCACTGCCGCGCCGTTCCTTTTGGCCGCCGTGCTGTTCGTAGCCGCTGCGCTGCCCGCGTCGTTCTCGCGTCATGCTGCGCCTTCGGGCGCGCCGCCGGAGCCGCTCGGGATCGTGCCGTTGTTCGCGACGTCGCCGCTCGGCGCGGGCGCCACCGTCCTTGCCGGACTGTCGTGGGCGATCATGGTCACTTTCGGGCCCGTCTATGCCCGCCGCATCGGCTTCGATCTGCCCGGCGTCGGTTTGTTCATGGGCGTCGCAATGGCGGCCGGCGGCGCGCTGCAGATCCCGCTCGGCTGGTTATCCGACCTTGCAGGGCGCCGCCGCGTGATTGCGCTGATGTTCGGCGTAGCGCTAGCTGCGAGCGTGTTCGGGCTGTGGGCGGTCGGCCGCGGCGAAACAATGAACCTCATCGCCTTCGGTATTGCAGGCGGGTTCGGCTTTCCCATCTATGCTGTGTCGGTCGCGCATGTGAACGATCGACTGGCGACCGAAACGCGCGTTGCCGCGGCGGCGGGGCTGGTGCTGCTGTTCGGTATCGGCTCGTTCTTCGGGCCGTTGTTGTGCGGCCCGCTGCTGGCGGCGATGGGGCCGGGCGGCTTCTATGTGCTGCTGGCCGCCACCATGGCGACGGGAATGGTGCTGGCCGCGGGCGATTTTTTCAGAACGTTTGCCCCGCGCGCGCCAGCGCCTTGACGACGCGGCCTTCCAACGCCTCCACGAGCGTGAGGGCCGTCAAGTCCGACGTGTCCTTGATTTTGTCGCGATGAATCACGTGGATAGCTTCCACATGCGCTTCCACCAGCGCCACAGGTGTGGTTTCGCGCGACTTCAGTCCCTCCATCAGCTTCGAAAGCGAGGCGGCCACGCGCGCGATCAGCGGATATTCGAACGTCGTCGCCTGGCCTTTGATGTCGTGCGCGGCGCGGAACAGGATGCTGGCGTTGTGGCTGTTGCTCTCGTTCTTGAATGCTGCGAAGGCGTCGTTGAGATGGATGATGTCCTTGGCAAGCCAGTCGGAGAATTCGCTCTTCAGGCCTTCCATCGCCTTTTCGGCGCGTTTGATGGCCTCGGGGTCGATGCCGCCCGTTCCGATGCCGAGCTTCGCTTTCAGCGTATTGGGCGGCACGATCAACTCAGCGTTATTCTGCTCGCGCATGGCGGTCCCTATTGTTGTTTTCTTGGGGGAAGATCGTCGAGTACTGCTACGTCGTCATTGGCACGCCGTTCGGGGCCGCTGTATTCGTCCATCGGGCGGCGTCGGCGGCAGGGGCCGAAATACGATTTCGAGCGCACGAACGGACGAGGGTGCTCGATCACCGCCATCAGCCGCGACAGGACCGCTTTCACCGAAACGGGCTTGGCGAGAAACTCGTTGGCGCCGGCATCGCGCGCCATGCGCACGTGGTTGATGTGCGTGTGTCCGGTCAGCATGATGATCGGCATGAACGGATTGGGCGAAGCCGGATCGGTTCGAACCTTCTTGACGAACTCGAGTCCGGTCATTCCGGCCATCTGCCAATCGAGCAGGATGACGTCTGGGTTCGCGTCGTTGAGAACGGACCAGGCATGTTCGCCGTCGATCGCTTCGATAATCTGTGTGCAGCCGAACGCCTGCAGGATCGTGACGACCAGCTTGCGCATGTGCTGGTTATCATCCACGACGAGAATTCTCAGTCGATCGAAACGGAGACCGCTCATAGTCCGCCCGGCGTTCGCGCTCAGATTGCGCGAAGCAGAGAGTACTTAACGGCGCTTAATGTTGGATGAAGCTTGGCGCCCTCAGTCGAGAAACTGTTCGGTAAGGATGCGTTCATCGAGGTTACGGCCGACGTCGAACAGCATGACCATGGCCACCGAGCGGTCCTCGGCGACGTCGACCGCCAGCACGTTGCGAACCTCAAGGCCGTCCGCCACCGCGCTGACGGGGCGCTTGTCGATCTCCAGGGATTCGAACCGGACTTTTGCCCGGTGGGGAAGCACCGCACCACGCCATCGCCGCGGGCGGAAGGCGCTGATCGGGGTCAGCGCCAAAAGGTTGGAATCGATGGGAAGGATGGGGCCGTGCGCGGACAGGTTGTAGGCGGTGCTGCCGACCGGCGTTGCAACCAGTACGCCGTCGCAGATCAGTTCCGAGATGCGCACTTTGCCGTCAACCAGGATCCGCAGCTTGGTGGCCTGACGGGTCTGGCGCAGTAGCGAAACCTCGTTGAAGGCCAGCCCGTCGATGCACTGTTCGGCCGTGGTAGCCCGCATGCGCAAAGGGTGGATCTCCGCCCGCTCGGCCTTGGCGAGGCGGGCAGGCAGGCCGGCCTCGTTGTACTCGTTCATGAGGAACCCGATAGTGCCGAGGTTCATGCCGTAGATCGGCTTGCCCTTTCCAATGAAGATGTGGAGGGTCTGCAGCATGAAGCCGTCGCCACCGAGGGCCACAACGATGTCCGCGTTTTCGGGACCGGCGTCGTCGTACTGCTGGCGGAGATTGGCGAGGGCCGATTGGGCCTCCGGGACCGTGGCTGCAACGAAGTGCAGGCGTGGCATGCCTCATCCCCCCGTCATCGACATCGGCCGCCGCACGGCAGGAGCGGTGTGGCGACGGTCGATCATGAAATCGTGGCCTTTCGGCTTGCGCGCGATCGCTTGGTCGATCGCCTCTTCGAGCATTCCGTCATCGCCGGACGCGCGCAAGGGCGCGCGCAAATCGGCCGCATCCTCCTGCCCCAAGCACATGTAGAGCGTGCCCGCGCAAGTGAGCCTCACGCGGTTGCAGGATTCGCAGAAATTGTGGGTCAGCGGCGTAATGAACCCCAGCCGGCCGCCCGTTTCGGCGACACGCACATAGCGTGCCGGGCCGCCAGTCCGGTAGTCGGTTTCCTCGAGGGTAAATCGCTCGGACAGCTTGGCGCGGACGAGCGAAAGCGGCAGGTACTGGACAAGCCGGTCCTGGTCGATGCCGCCCATCGGCATGGTTTCGATCAGCGTCAGGTCCATGCCCTTTTGGTGCGCCCAGGTTATGAGGGCCGGAAACTCGTCCTCGTTCACGCCCTTCAGTGCGACCGTATTGATCTTCACCTTCAGCCCCGCGTCGAGTGCCGCATCGACGCCGGCCAGAACGTGGCCGAGATCGCCCCACCGTGTCACGGCCCGGAACTTGGCGGGATCGAGCGTGTCGAGCGAGATGTTGACGCGTCTCACACCGGCTGCGGCGAGTTTTGCCGCGAAGCGCGGAAGCTGGCTGCCGTTGGTGGTGAGCAGAAGTTCCTTCAACCCGCCGGCCCCGATCCAGCCGCCGATCTTCTCGATCAGGGCGATGACGTTGCGGCGTACGAGGGGCTCGCCCCCGGTGATGCGGATGCGCTCGATTCCCTTGCGCATGAACGCGGCGCAGACCCTCTCGAGTTCCTCGAGGCTCAGGACGTCATGTTTGGGAAGGAACTCGGGATTCTCCGCCATGCAGTAGACGCAGCGGAAATCGCAGCGGTCGGTCACCGACATGCGCAAATAGGTGATATGGCGCCCGAACGGGTCGATCATGGCTCGACCCTATAGCAGGACGCGGGGGCCGTTTCAGCCCTTTTTGGCGACCGCCTGAAGTTGCTCCAGCGCCTCGGCCTTGCTGAAGGTGCTGAAGGCGTCTTCGACGATCTTGGTGTCGGCGGGGGAGAGCGCGGGTTTCATCATGCGGGCCTGGCGGGACAGCTTGAATACGGTCCCGAAGACGCAGCGGTCGATGCCGACGGCGCGGCATGCCAGGGCCACGGATTTCGGCCCCCGTTCGTACAGGTTCTGCCGCATCTCCACGAGGGGGATGTCGAGCAGCCGCGCGAATGCGAGGTCGAACAGGTCGATCTGGCCCTGGTTCAGGACCCTGAGCAGGAATCCGGCCTTGAGCTGTCCGGCGGAATAGAGCTTGTCGATAAGTTTGCCGGCGCTTTCGGCCGGTGTGGCCTTGGGTGCGGGCGGCTCGCTTTTGACGGCGGATTCCGCGTCGGCCAGCGCCGTGCCGAATCGGATCGGTTCAAGCGTGTAGTTGTGAACGATATAAGTCTTCAGCGCGTCCGATACCCAGCCGCACATCTTCGTGGCAAGCACCGGCGGAAGGTCTTTGCGCTGCGTAATCGGTTCTTGGAGGCTGGCGACGTTGCGCGATTTTTCGACCAGGATTTCATAGGTGGTCGTCGAGATCTTGGCCGTTGCATTCCGCACCAGAGTGACGAGGACGGTTTCGGCCTCGCAAGCCGATAGCGCCGCGGTGACCGGCTCGCCGATATGCGGACGCGCCGCGACGGCTTCCTGGTGGGGAATATCGCATTCGGCAATCAGCCGGAGCATGTCTTCATCGGTCAATAACGGGCTGCGCAGGATCACCGGGCGGGCGACTTCGATTTTGTCGTCGGCGAGGAGCAGGATAAGGTCGTTGGGTGCGGAGGTGTCATCCGCCAGCCGTTCGGCCAGCGCGATGCGGATCGCCATCTCCACGTCTTTCGTGAGGTGACGCAGGATATCCTGCATCAGTTCGCGTTCACGGTCGTTCAGTTGGCTGCCCTGGATACGGTAGAGTGAGGCGACGGCGAGGTAGATCTCCTCCCGGGTCGTGTCTTGCGGGTTGGTCGCAAGCTGAGCTAAGCGGTCCATATCGCTCATGTCGCGTGCTGTTAGTCCCACGATCTCTGCCCCGTCTCAAATTCGCCACAAGGTCGCGTAGGCAGCAGTAGCAAAATGGCGTTAACAGCGTGTTAAGCTAACCTGGCCGGAAACCTTAGCGACCCGCAAAAATGGAACCGCCCTTCCTCCTGGCGATCGATCAGGGAACGACCTCGACCCGCGCGATTCTGTTCGATGCCGCCGGGCAGTTGCTCGCCTCCCACACCATCGAGATCAAGCAGTTTTTCCCGCACAATGGATGGGTCGAGCACGATCCCGAAGAAATCTGGCGAAGCGTGCTCGCCTGTTGCCGGGTGGTCGCCAGGGGCGTGGCGGCGGACGATATCGCGGCGATCGGCATCGCCAACCAGCGAGAGACCACCGTGGTCTGGGAGCGCAAAACGGGCCGGCCGATCCACCATGCGATCGTCTGGCAAGACCGGCGGACGATCGGTCGCTGCCGCGTGCTGCGGGCAACCGGCCTGGAACGGGAGGTCACCGCCAAAACCGGCCTCCTGTTCGATCCCTATTTCTCGGCCACCAAGATCGAATGGCTGCTGGAAAACGTGCCCCACGCGCGGGAAGCCGCCGAGAAGGGCGAACTGGCGTTCGGTACGATCGATACCTGGCTGATCTGGAAGCTGACCGGCGGGGCGGTGCATGCCACCGACGTCACCAACGCCTCGCGCACGATGCTGGTGGATCTGAAGTCGCTGAATTGGGATGCCGAGTTGCTGACGCTGTTCGGCATCCCGCGGTCGCTTTTGCCGGAGCTGCGCGACAGCGCCGGCGAATTTGGCGAGACCTTGCCGGAACTGTTCGGGCGCGCCATTCCCATCCTCGGCGTGGCGGGCGACCAGCAGGCTGCGATGATCGGCCAGGCGTGCTTCTCGCCGGGCGACGTGAAGTCGACCTACGGCACCGGTTGCTTCGCGCTGGTCAACACGGGGACCGTACCGTCCATTTCGGTCAACCGCCTCTTGGCGACCTGTGCCTACCGGCTGGCGGGGCGGGCGAGTTACGCCATCGAAGGCAGCATCTTCGTTGCGGGTGCGGTCGTGCAGTGGCTGCGCGACCGACTCGGTGTCATCCGCGACGCCAGCGAGATCGAGGCGTTGGTGCGCGGCGCCAACATGGCGCACGGAGTCTACTTTGTTCCGGCCTTTACGGGATTGGGGGCGCCCTATTGGGACGCCGAGGCGCGCGGCGCGATCGTCGGCCTGACGCGCGATGCGGGGATCGCCGAAATCGCCATGGCTGCGCTGGATTCGGTCTGCTATCAGACTCGCGATCTCATCGAAGCCATGGCGCGCGACATGGAATCTTCTCGCGTCGGAGCGCCGAAAGCCCTCAAAGTAGACGGCGGCATGGTGCGCAACGACTGGTTCTGCCAGCGCCTTGCCGATCTCACCGGATTGCCCGTGGAACGCCCGAAAATCGTCGAGACGACGGCGCTGGGTGCCGCGTATCTCGCGGGACTGGCGGCGGGGCTCTTCCGTGACGAGTCCGACATCGCCGCACGATGGGTGCTCGATCGGTGCTTCGAACCTTCCCTTGCGGTCACGGCACGAGATTGTCTGTATGATGGATGGAACGCTGCGGTAGCGCGCGTACGCTCTGTGTAAAAACAATCGCACGCTTAACTTAAATTGACTCCTTGGTGCGGCCAGACCACTCTTTCTTCCGGGAAAGGGCGTGTTTGTTGGATTTACGCGCGCAGTTCGAGACGCGCGCGCCATGGCCGCAGCACCACTTCCCGATGAGCCCGTACTGCGGGCTCTTGTTCGACGAGATCACGGCAACGAGCCTGGCGAAGATCGCCGGGACGGCCGTCATGGCCTTCGAGAGATTGATCGGAGGCTGCGCCTGGCCTGCTCCGTTGTGTAAGTCGGATCGCATCCGATCCCGGCTATCGCAACTGAGGCAATGATGAAATTCGGTAATGGCTGCGGCAGGACCGGCATGGTCGATGCCCTTGTCTACGCCGCACAGCGAGTTTGATCGATGGATTCCTACACGGCCCCGCGCGCGGTCAGACGCAAACCGGAAAGTCTCGGCAAGTTGAAGAAGTCGGCGCGCAAGCTGTTCGTGGAGCGCGGCTATCACGCGACGCGTCCCCAGGATATAGCGCGCGAGGCGGGCCTGGGGCACGGGACGTTCTACCTGCACTACGAAGACAAGCATGCCTGCTTTCTTGCCTTTGTCGATGACGCCCGGGCGGAGCTTTATGGCTTCATCCGCGACCGCATCGGCCAGTCGGACTCGCTCGAGGAGATGATCGCCGCCACACTCGGTGCGATCTACGAGTATGCCGATGCGAACCCCGGCATCCTCAATGCCGCGATGACGGACGAGGCCATCATCGATACGGAAGGCTCCCCGGCCAGATCGCTCATGCAGCGCCTGGCATACGATTGGGCCGAGATCGTCCGCGACGGTATGGAGCGTGGAACGGCCGTCGGCATTTATGACGCGGACATCATCGGCCAAGCTATCGTCGGTGCCATCCATCAATGCCGCCTCGAAAGCGAACGGTCGCGCCGGCCGCGAAGCGAAGTCATCTCCAATCTCACCCGCTTTCTGGTGCGCGCTCTGACGCCCTGACCGAGCGCCCAAGGTTGTGGATAACTCAAGTTCACAACCACAAGCACATGGCGCGCCAGCACACCGGGAAAGGGAATAGAGAGGTAACTCAGGGTTGGTCGGTATTCTCCGCCGGCCGGGGGTCGTGGGGGTTCCATTGCGCGCGCTGGTTGCCCGTCAAGGGTTGCCGCTGGCAGACGGGCTTGTTGCGTCCACTGCCGACGACGGAGGCCGCCCGAAACGCGCGCACGCTTCTCAGAACGCCGTGTCCGGGCTTCTGAATGCCAAGCCGCAGTTCTCCGCCAGCCGAGTGATTACGCCGCGCCAGAAAGTCTGTTTTGCGGCAGTCGGTGCGGCGATTGCCTGCCTTTTTATGGTGTGGCCGCGCATCATGGCCCAAGTGCTCGTGGCCGGGATGTCGTTCGGTTTTGTCGCCGGGCTGGCATTCCGGGCGGCGCTCGCATGGCTGGGACGGCGCGCGGAGAGAGCCGTCGTGGAACCTCGCGACGAAGGGCTGCCGATTTATACGGTGCTTGTTCCTCTCTTTCATGAGAAGGCGGTACTGCCGCAGCTCGTGGATAGCCTCCTGGCGCTGGACTATCCGGCAGAGAAGCTCGACGTGAAATTGATCGTCGAGGAAGACGACGACGAGACGCGGATCGCCGCGGAACGGCTTTCGCCGTTCGAGACCGTTGTGGTGCCGCGCAGCCGGCCGCGGACCAAGCCCAAGGCTTGCAACTTCGCCCTGCAGTTCGCGCGCGGATCGCGTGTCGTGGTGTACGACGCGGAAGACCATCCCGAACCGGACCAGCTGCGAAAGGCTGCGAAAGCGTTCCGCAAAGACCCCGGCGTCACCTGTTTCCAAGCCCGGTTGGCGATCGACAATGCCGCCTCCGGCTGGTTGGCGCGAATGTTTGCGCTCGATTACGGCATCTGGTTTCGCACGCTGCTGCCGGGCCTTGCCAGCCTGCATGCACCCATGCCGCTCGGCGGCACTTCCAATCACTTCCGCACTTCCGACCTGATGAAAGCGGGTGCGTGGGATCCGTTCAACGTCACGGAGGATGCCGATCTCGGCATCAGGCTGGCGCGGCTCGACCGCCGCGTGTCGATGCTCGACTCGACGACTTTCGAGGAGGCGCCGTGCCGATTCGGGCCTTGGTTCCGGCAGCGCACGCGCTGGATGAAAGGGTACATGCAGACCCTGCTGGTGCATACGCGCGATCCCGGCGAGCTTGCGCGCAATCTGGGCTTCGGCGGCTGCGCAGTGATCGAGATGTTCCTGGGCGGAGCGGTGTGGTCCGCACTGGTCAACCCGATTCTGTGGACGATATTCGTGGTCTCGTGCCTCGCACGATCCGTCGATCCGGCGCTGCTGGACTTTTTTGCGCGGATCTCGGGGCTGGCCTTCGTTGCAGGCAACGGCCTGCTCGTCGCGCTGTCGATCGCGCAGGAGGGACGGCTCCGTCGCCTGGGCAGCGTACTTTTTGCACTGACATACCCGGTTTATTGGCTTCTGGTTTCCGCTGCCGCCTACCGCGCGCTCTGGCAGCTTTGGCACGATCCGTTCCGTTGGGAGAAGACGCCGCACGGCGACGCAGCGCTATGATGCGGGCGGCCGCGCCCGCCCTGATCTTCTTGCTGCTCGCCTTCCAACCAACGAGGGCGGGCGCCTGGACACTCGACCAGGGACAGGTTCAGGTCATCTCGGGGACGGTGGCGAGCCGGGCCACGCGCCGGTTCGACCGCTCGACACCCGGCAAGATCGTATTCGACAAACTCTTCGTCCAGAACTGGGCGGAGTACGGCCTGACCGACTCGGTGACATTGCTTGCGGCACCCGAAGTGGTGATGGCGTCGTTCGACATGGACGGCAAGGGTATGGAGCACACGCGGGCGGCTTCGGTCGAAGGCGGCGTGCGCATCCTCTTGTTGAGCCGAATCGGGATGCTGTCGGCTCAGATGTCGCTGAAGACTGCCGGCGCGTTCGATATGTCGAGTTCCGCGGGCAGCGCCTCCGGGCAGCAGTTCGAACTCCGGCTGCTGTACGGGCGCGAATTCCGGCTGTTCCGGCATAACGGCTATTTCGACATGGAGGTGGCCGAGCGTTGGATCAGGCGGCCGCGCCCCAACGAGATGGCGATCGATGCCACCGCGGCGCTCTGGCTCTCGCCGAAGTACCTTCTGATGCTCCAGAGCTTCAACACGATCGCAGGCGGCGGTGCCGAACCGCCCTATGCGTACTACCGCCAGGACAAGCTGCAACTCTCGCTGTTGCGGCGGCTGTCGAAGCGTTGGTCGCTGCAAACCGGCGCCTTCTTCTCTCCCGCAGGCGACAACATCGTGCAGGAGCAGGGCGTGGCGGTGGAGCTTTGGTTTCAGTACTGAGTGCGGGCGAGGGCAGGGTCGGGGCGTGAATACTGGTTTCAGCGCCCGGCGAGCCAGCGGTAGCCTGCGAGCGCGGAGCGGCGAAGGTGGTGCCGGCTGGGGGATTCGAACCCTCGACCCCGTGATTACAAATCACGTGCTCTACCAACTGAGCTAAGCCGGCGCCGGGGATCGGAATACGACGGGCTGGGCTGCGGCGCAACGGCCCGGCCGGCCGGGCAGGGCTGCGGGCTTGCAATGTGGCGACTCCATCTCCATTTTGCAGCCCCATGACACGAATCCTGATTACCAGCGCACTGCCCTACATCAACGGCATCAAGCATTTGGGCAATCTCGTCGGCTCGATGCTGCCCGCCGACGTTTACGCCCGCTACTGCCGCGCGAAGGGCGACGAGACGCTTTTCATCTGCGCCACCGACGAGCACGGAACGCCCGCCGAGCTGGCCGCGCTCGAAGCCGGGCAAGATGTCGCCACCTATTGCCGCGAGCAGCACGATATCCAAAAATCGCTGGGCGAGCGCTTCGAGCTTTCCTGGGATTATTTCGGGCGGTCCTCCAGCCCCCAAAACCGGGAACTGACGCAACACCTCGCGCGCACGCTCTGGAAGAACGGCTATCTGGAAGTGCGCACCACCAAGCAGGTCTATTCCCACGCGGAGAAACGCTTCCTGCCGGATCGCTATGTGATCGGAACGTGTCCGCATTGCGGCTACGACCGGGCCCGCGGCGACCAGTGCGAGAACTGCACCCGCGTGCTCGATCCGACGGACCTCATCAACCCGCGTTCGGCACTTTCCAACTCCACCGAGATCGAGATACGCGACAGCGCGCACCTGTTCCTCAAGCAATCCGAATTCGTCGAACCCTTGCGCAAGTGGATCGACAGCCACGAGCACGATTGGCCGCATCTGGTGCTGTCGATCGCCCGCAAGTGGCTGGACGAGGGCCTCAACGACCGCGGCATCACGCGCGATCTCGAATGGGGCGTTCCCGTGCCGGAGGACATCGGCGACGGCAAGCTCAAAGGCAAGGTGTTCTACGTCTGGTTCGACGCGCCAATCGAATATATCGGCGCCACCAAGGAGTGGTCGGACTCGCGCGGAAAGCCCGACAGCGAGTGGCAGAAATGGTGGCGGCCCGAAAAACAGTCGGACGTGACGTATTTCGAGTTCATGGCCAAGGACAACGTGCCGTTCCACACGGTGGGTTTCCCGGTCACCATCTTCGCCTCCGGCGAGAACTGGAAGCTGGTCGACCGCATCAAGGGCTTCAACTGGCTGACCTACTACGGCGGCAAGTTCTCCACCTCGCAAAAGCGCGGCGTGTTTATGAACACTGCGCTCGATCTGTTGCCGGCCGACTATTGGCGATGGTGGCTGATGGCGAATTCGCCCGAGGGCGCGGATTCCTCCTTCACCTGGGAGCACTTCGCGGCGGTGGTCAACAAAGACCTCGCCGACGTACTCGGCAATTTCGTGAACCGCGTGACCAAATTCTGCGTCTCACGCTTCGACGGCAAGGTGCCGGGCGAGGGCGAATACGGCGATGAGGAAAAGGCGCTGATCGCCGAGCTGGACAAGCGCGTGGCGCAATATGGCGCCTATCTCGAGGACATGGAGTTCCGCAAGGCGCTCGCCGAACTGCGGGCGATCTGGGTCGCGGGCAACGAGTATCTGACCCGCGCCGCACCGTGGACGCACGTCAAGACGGACCGCGCGAAGGCGGCGGTGGGCGTCCGCATGGGCCTGAACCTCGTGCATCTGTTCGGGCATCTGTCGTGGCCGGTGATCCCCGCCGCTGCGTGCTCCGTGCACGACGCGATCATGCCGGCGCCCGAGGTCATCCCGTGGCCGGACGGCCCGATGGCGGGGTTTCTCGACCAGCTCGAAGTCGGTCAGGCGATCCGTCCGCCCGATGTGCTGTTCGCCAAGGTCACGGAAGAGCAATTGGCCGAATGGAAGGTACGCTTCGGGGGCGAAGCCTGATCGGCGTTACAGCGCGAACCAGGTTTCGTTCTCCACGGCGCCCTCGGCAGGCTTGCCTCTGAACGACTCGTAGGTGGTGGCGCCGAATATGCCGTCGCCCAGGATGCCGTCGTCCCCCAACGGCATTATGATCCGCTCGCCCTGACCGAAGCGCTCGACGTGTATAAAGACCATGCCGTCGCTGTGGAACAGTGCCGGCTCGCAGGCGACGCGTTTGGCGCGCGCGAACAGCCGCGAATATTCCTCTTTGGGATAGAGCTCGGTCATCGGCGTGCCGCGAAAGCTCTTGCCGAAGGTGTTCTCTATGGGATCGCCCGCCAGCCGGCCGGTGAAGCGGTCGGCGGCGCGGTCGTAGCGATAAACCCAAATAAACGGCAGCTGCGGCGCGATCTGCGAAGGGCGGATGTCATGCCAACCCGGCATGGCGCGACCGCCGCGCGCTTGGTTCCAGTGAACGGCGATGCGTTGCAGGTCGGGCGAAGAAACCGATTGCAGGAAATCGTCGTAGGACATGGCAGCTGTCCCTTTCCGGACACGCATTATTGCGGCACAACCTTTGCCGCACGTAAACCTGCGATACAGAAAGAAAAGCGGAATGTATCTTCCGCGACGGGCGAAGCTAACCGATTCGACCGAGGCCCGACAGCGCGAGTGTAATAGCTTAATTCAATTGCGTCGAAGACGCGATCGGCTATTCCCCGTTCAGCCGCTCCCAGCCTTCGCGAGACAAGCCCTCGATCGGGCGGAAGCGGGACTTGTAATCCATCTTCTTCGAGCCGCGCACCCAATAGCCGAGATAGACGTGCGGCAGGCTCCGCGTTTGCGCCTCGCGCACGTGGTCCAGGATCATGTGCGTGCCGAGGCTGCGACGCTCTTCGCCGGGATGGAAGAAGCTGTAGACCATCGAAAGTCCGTCGCGGAGGTCGTCGGTCAGCGCACAGGCGACGAGGCGGCCGCGCCCGGCGGAGCTACCGTCCGGCTGGCGGTATTCGACGATGTGCGTTTTGACCGGCGTTTCCTCGACCATCGCCACGTAATCGAACAGACCCATGTCCGACATGCCGCCGCCGGCGTGGCGCGCATCGAGGTAGGTGCGCAGCAACGCAAACTGTTCGCGTGTCGCCTCCGCCGGGACAATGGTGCGAACCAAGTCCCCGTTGCGCCGCGCGATCCGGTGCAGGTTGCGCGACAGCTTGAACTCGTCCGCGACGATGCGGACCGAGACGCAGGCCGAGCAGGCGTCACAGGCGGGGCGATAGGCGATGGTTTGGCTGCGGCGGAATCCCGAATGGGTCAGCGCCTCGTTGAGCGGCTGCGCCAACGTCCCCGCAAGGCGGGCGAATACCTTCCGCTCCGTGCGTCCGGGGAGGTACGGACATGGCCCCCCGGGCGTCAGAAAAAACTGCGGAACGCGGGTAGTTTTCTGTTCTGTCACTGTCCCGTCACCGATGCCAAGCGGAACAATTATGACAAGGGTCGGGGCGGTTGCGCCAGCCTCGGAGGAAGGAATTTCGTTTTACAGTTGATGACCGAGCGGCGCAGGTGGTGCTTCCCGCATCAAAACGATGCTGAGCCGGCGGTTGGCCGACGCATTGGGATCCTCGGGCAGCAGGGGTTCCGCGCCGGCCTTTCCGGCAACTTCGTAGATGCGGTCGGAGTCCAGTCCGGCCGCCGTCAGGATGGTGCGCCCGACGTTGGCGCGCGCGGCAGAAAGTTCCCAATTTGACATGCCGCCAGAGGAGAATGGCTTGGCTTCGGTGTGGCCGGCGATGGAAATGCGGTTGGGCAGACGGCTGATGATCTTGGCCACCGTCTGCAGCAACTCCCTGGTATACGGCATCGGTACGGCGGTGCCCTGCTGGAACATCGGCCGGCCGTCCTGGTCGACGAGCTGGATGCGCATGCCGTCCGGTGTGTTGTCCATCACCACCTGCGTGGACAGGGTGGCGATATCGGGATTGTCCTTGATGGCCTGATGGATCGCCTCAGCCGCGTGGGCGAATTCGCCGTTTTGCGCGGATGAGCTGTTGCTGTCGGCGTCCGGGTTCTGCGCCTTGCTGTCGCTGCTGGCGTTCTGGCTGCTGTTCGTGCCGCCCTGGCTGGCGCCGTTCTGTGCGGAATGGGAGTTGTTCGCCTTCGCCGGCGGACTGTTGTTCTGGAAGACCGACACGGCGCCCCCGGCCCGTGCGCTTTCCTGGCCCATGACCTTGCCGCCGAGTATGCCGCCGGAGCCGCTGAGGGTCTGCGAGATGCTCTGCGGCGCGAAATAGTCTGCGATACCGCGTTTCTGCTCGGGTGTGGTGGTGTTGATGAGCCACATCAGCAGGAAGAACGCCATCATCGCGGTCACGAAGTCCGCATAGGCGACTTTCCACGCCCCGCCATGGTGTGCGTGGTCGCCTTTTACAATGCGCTTGATGATGATCGGCGTGTCGGCCAATACATTCCCCTTGCCAATTACCCGAGGTCGGGTACGGGTGCGGTCTTTTCGCCGCCTCGTACCTCGCCTAACGTGGCCCAGGATGCCTTATTGGAATTAACCGAACCTTTACTCCGGGAAACTCATGGCCTTCGACACGCGAGAATTCCGCAATGCTCTGGGCTGTTTCCCGACCGGGGTGGTCGTGGTTGCGGCCCGGGTCGGCGGCGCGTTGGTGGGCATCACCGTGAATTCCTTTGTTTCCGTGTCGCTCGAGCCGCCGCTCGTGCTGTGGAGCGTGGACCGTAGATCCAGCCGTTACGAGACGTTTACCACGGTTGCCGATTTTACCATCAGCATCCTGTCGAGCGATCATCAGACCGTCTCCGCCCGCCTCGCGACGCCGGGCGAGCGGTCGCTCGACGGTTTGCCGCTGATCGATACCGAGGGCGGAGCACCGGGACTGGCCGACGCTTTGGCGGTGCTCGAATGCACGCGGGAAGCCGTCCACGACGGCGGCGACCATTCTATCATCGTCGGCCGCGTGCTGCGGTTCGCCTGGCGACGTACCGGCCGGCCGCTGGTGTATTTCCGCGGACGTTATGGCAGCCTGGCGGGCTCCGGCTGAACCTCGCCCCCGCTGCGCTTCATGACGCTCTCCAGATAGGAACGCACGTCCGTGTCCGGCGGCGAACCTACGCCCTTGCCGGGACCGGGCGCCTGCAGTTCGGCGAGGTTGAAATCCATGCGCGCGTCGTAGGTACGTTCGATCTGATTTCTCAGGTTCTGCTCGGCGGCGTACCAGGACTGTTTGATTGCGTCGTCCGGGCAGGTGGAGAGTTCTGCGGCGTCGGTCGCGCCCCAGCGCAGCTCGGGGCAGTGATAGGGATCGAACGACATCGCAAACAGCCTTTTGCGTGCCGCTTCATAGGACAGCCGCGCGACGCTGCCATCGCTGCGGCGATAGTCGACCACGCAGTAACGCTCCACTTGACTGTATGCCTTGAGCATATCCGCCGCGAGATTGTCGCCCGCGTAAGACAAATGCGCCGTATCCTTGCGTGCATCCATTTCGACAAAGCGCTCTACCGCGTCCCGCAACGCCTTGAACACCGTCTTCAGGCGCGCATCCCGCGACGGCGTTGAATAGGTCTCCCAGTCTCCGTCGGTGCCGTAGATGTTGCCGGGAAGGCGGCCGGGATGGGGCGCCTGCGCTATCCCGTTTCGGCGGGCAAGCTCGACCGTCAGGGAACGGTAATAGAGATCGGAACAGATCGACCACGTTGTGTCGTGGACTTCCTTCAGCGGGTCGAACACCAGCTTACCGCCGCCGAGCCGGGCGCGGACGAAATCGTAAAAGTCGAGCCTTTCGCCGCCCGCCGTGAACCCGCCGGAGGCCCACGCCTCGTCGGCAGGCCGCGCTCCGGTGCCGTAGTATTGTTCGAGGGAGAAGTCGCCGAGTTCGGCATTGGCGGCCGGCCTGATATGCCCGCCGCGCAGCGATCCGTCCTGCATGGTCTTGGCGCCGACGAGCGTGATCGGGCGCCAGTTCTTGAACCCTGCGCCGTCGGCCGGCCGCATCCTGGCGAAACGCACGTCGAAGACCATCTGGGTCAGCGTGTAATCCACATGGGCGTCGAAGCAATGCACGCGCCCGTCCGGGTCCACCCGGTAGACGATCGCGACGTGCCCCGCCGGGTCGTACACCACCGTGCCCGGCTTGATCGATTTGGGATCGATAGCCGGCGAGTAGAAGTCTGCGTATAGAGCTCGTCGCGCATCGGGGTGGATGCGATAGGTCGCGGACGACACCTCCGCCCGGATGCGCTCGATGATCCGATAGCCGCTCGACACGCCGCCGGGAACGTCCGAGCGGGCTGCCACCTTGTTGCCCGCGTGCGAGTAGCGGATGTCTTCGGACGTGCTGTCGGCCGTCGTCACGGCACTTACGTAAGAAAAGGGCAGGCCGCGCTTCCACGCGAAGTAGAAGCGCAGGACGTAGGGCAGGTCCGCGCAATCGGACTCGAAGCGGTAGTCCGGCGCATCGGTGCCGTTGAATGGGTTGGCCGGGCTGCGAAGGCACGCGTCCAGCGAGCCGCAATCCGAATCCCCGATTGCCTGGATGAAGGCGCTGTAGTCGTGCTCGTCATCCCGGGACCAGCGATCGTGACGGACCACGTAAAGAGAGGTGCTCGCGACGGCGCCGGCCCCCATCGCCGGCATTGCAGCCGCGAAAAGCAACACAACCGCGAACCTGAGCCTGAGTTGCAGCATCTGGGAAAGCCCCTACTTCTCTCTTGATATCAATACGTCGGGCGTCGGGCGAGCGAACAAGTGTGCCTAACGCGCCACGAGTCACAGGCCGCGAACCGCCGTCATATTTAGTTCACACGCATGTCACCGCTCTGTCGTGGCGCCCTGCAATTGCTCCCTTGGGTAAGAGGGACCGCAGAGCAGCGGGGCGTCGTCGTGTGGGGATGCTTCTCGGGCTTTCGACGTTGGTCCTTTCCCATGCAAATGAGAGAGGTCATATGAAGGGGAAATCAGCACTGATGGTCGGCGTTGCCGCGATCGCCCTCGCGATCACCGCAAATCCTGGCTATGCAGCGAAAAACACATCCAGCGGCACGTCGAACGGGGATCAGGCTGCGGCCATGCCAACCGGTCCCAGCAACGAGGAACTTTCGGCGCGGATTGATGCGCTCGAAGCCGAGCTTCAGGCGTCGGAAGTGCGCCAAGCGACGGATCACGACAAGGTTTCGTCTTGGAAGCCGATGGCCGGCTGGTGGGACAACACGTCCATCAGTGGCCGCATGTACTGGGACATCACCAACATCAACCAAAAGCGCAACGGAACGGCCCAGACGATCAACGGCACTAGTTTCGACATGAAGCGCTTCTATGTGGGGATCGACCACAAGTTCAACGACATGTTCTCGGCCAATCTGACGACGGACGTGACCTATGATTCCACGGTCGGCGCCAGCCAGATTTATATCAAGAAGGCCTATCTTCAGGCTAAGTTCAACGACGCCTTCACCGTGCGCGTCGGCTCTGCCGATCTTCCCTGGGTTCCGTACGTGGAAGACGTCTATGGCTATCGCTATGTCGAGAACACGCTCATCGACCGCACCAAATTCGGCACGTCGGCCGACTGGGGCGTCCATGTGCTCGGCAAGTTCGCCGACGGCATCGTCGCCTATCAGTTCTCGGCGGTGACGGGTGCCGGCTACAAGAAAGCGGCGGTCTATCGCACGGCCAGTCCCGACGTCGAAGGCCGCATCAGCATCAATTACGAGGGATTCCAAGCGGCGATCGGCGGTTACAACGGCAAGCTCGGAATCCAAAAGGGTACGGTCCGCAAGACCGCCGACCGTTTCGACGCGCTTGCCGCTTACACCGGGCACGGCCTGCGCCTCGGCGTGGAATACTTCACGGCGAGCGACTACTCGTATGGGCCCGGGTCCTCCTCTGCAACGAACAGCACTCATGGCACTGGCTATGGTCCGTTTGCGTCGTATAACTTCACAGATGAAGTGGCCCTGTTCGGCCGTTACGACTATGTGAAGCCGTATTCGGACAAGCTCGTTCCGACGCTCAAGTCGTTCCATAACGAATATTACAACCTGGGTATTTCCTGGGAGCCGACCAAGATCGTGGACTTTTCGCTGGTCTACAAGCATGACGCGGGCAGCGCTGGCTACCTCGCCGATTCCAACGGCACTATCGGCGGCACGGCTTTTGCCGCCGGCAACAATGGTGCTTACAACGAAGTCGGTATCTGGGGCCAGTTCCGCTGGTAAGCGAGAGCATCGACCCGCTGCGCTCGGTCGCAGCGGGTCCGTTGCTTGAATTCGCAGCACACAGTTCTCGTCCACGTCCGGACGTAACGATAAGAAAGGAAGAAACATGAAGAACGTGTTGAAGGCAGGACTGGTGGCAGTAGCCGGTATGGTTTCTGCGGCCGTCATTGCGTCAAGTGCATATGCGGCCGACATTACGGGGGCCGGTGCGACGTTCCCGTATCCTATCTATTCCAAGTGGGCTGCGGCCTACAAAACGCAGACCGGCATCGGCCTGAACTATCAGTCGATCGGTTCGGGCGGCGGTATCGCGCAGATCAAGGCCAAGACCGTGACCTTCGGCGCCTCCGACATGCCCCTGAAGCCGGCCGATCTCGATGCGGCGGGCCTCGTGATGTTCCCGACGGTCGTGGGCGGCGTCGTTCCGGTCGTGCACATCCCCGGCATCGGCGCCGACAAGATGGTGCTCGACGGCACCGTGCTCGCCGACATCTATCTGGGCAAGATCACCAAGTGGAACGATCCGGCGATCGCGAAGCTCAATCCCGGCCTGCGCCTTCCCAATATCGGCATCATTGTCGTCCATCGTGCGGACGGCTCGGGCACGACGTTCATCTTCACCAACTACCTCGGCAAAGTCAGCAGCGAATGGGGCAGCAAAGTCGGTTCGGCGACGGCGGTCGAATGGCCGATCGGCATTGGCGCGAAGGGTAACGAAGGCGTGGCCGGAAACGTCAGCCAGACGATGGGCTCCATCGGCTATGTCGAATATGCCTATGCGATGCAGAACAAGCTTTCCTACACCCGCATGAAGAATCGCGAAGGCAACGTGGTCAGCCCGAACATGGAAGCCTTCCAGGCGGCCGCTGCGAACGCCGATTGGGACCATGCGGATCATTTCTATATGATCCTCACCGATCAGCCCGGTGCCAAGTCGTGGCCGATCGAAAACCCGACGTTCGTCCTGTTCTATAAGAACCCGAGCGACAAAGCCGCGAGCAAGACCGCTCTCGACTTCTTCAAGTGGGCCTATGCCAACGGCGACAAGATGGCGGAAAGCCTGCTCTACATCCCGCTGCCGGAATCCGTGACCAAGAAGATCGAAAACAGCTGGAAGCAGATCCAGGGTTCAGGAATGTAGTCTCTCATCGGAGTTGATGGGGGGCTTGTTGGGGGCGGTCGCCAGACCGTCCCCATTTTCTTCCGATAGCACCGGCCGACGAAGTGCCATGGACCGCGAGTAGACTGACGGAGCCGGGGGCGCGATTCTCAAGACCCTGAGAAATACGGGAGGTTTGCAGACATGACGATACGTGGGGGTCTGGCGGCCGCATTCGCGGGGATCGTCACCGCAGCGGTGATTTCGGTTGGCGCGCTTGCCGCGAACATCAACGGCGCAGGCGCTTCTTTCCCGTATCCGATCTATGCCAAGTGGGCGGGCGCCTATCAGGGCGTCTCCGGCGTCGGCCTGAACTATCAATCGATCGGCTCCGGCGGCGGTATCGCCCAGATCAAGGCGAAAACCGTGACGTTCGGCGCCACCGACGCGCCGCTCAAGAAGGCCGAACTCGACAAGTACGGCCTGGCCCAGTTCCCGACAGTCATCGGCGGCGTCGTGCCGGTGATGAACGTCCCGGGCGTCGGCGCAGGCCAGCTCGTGCTCAGCGGCAAGGTTCTGGCCGACATTTTCCAGGGTAAGATCAGCCGCTGGAACGACCCGGCGATCAAGGCTCTCAACCCGGGCGTCAACCTTCCGGGCCAGGCGATCTCTGTGGTTCACCGCGCCGACGCGTCGGGCACGACCTTCGTGTTCTCGACCTATCTGTCGCGCGTGAGCGATGACTGGAAGACCAACGTCGGTGCAGCCACCGCTGTCGATTGGCCCGTGGGCATCGGCGCCAAGGGCAACGAAGGCGTTGCGGGCAACGTGGCCCAGACGTCCGGTTCGATCGGCTATGTCGAATTCGCCTATGCCAAGCAGAACCACCTCAAGCACGCCCGCATGCTGAACAAGGACGGCAAGACCGTTTCCCCGTCTGCCGATGCTTTCAAGGCGGCGGCGCAGTATGCCGACTGGGCGGGTGCCGCGAGCCAGGGCTTCTACATCATCATCGTCGACCAGCCGGGTGCCGATACCTGGCCGATCACGGCGACCACCTACATCCTGGTCTACAAGCAGCCTTCCGATCCGGCTGCCACGGCCGATGCGCTGAAGTTCTTCAAGTGGGCCTATGCGAACGGCGGCAAGATGGCGCTTAGCCTCGATTATGTGCCGCTGCCGGATAACGCCGTGAAGGCGATCGAAGCGAGCTGGAAGCAGATCCAGGGCTCCGGAATGTAGTTCAACGGGAAAATCGGTGGGGGGTGGGGCGGTCGCGAGGCCGCCCCTTTTCTTTTTATTACAATGAGTTGCGAGATATTGTTAAGATCCGGCTACAGCTGTCTTGGCCAGATCGTAGCAGGGCATAACAATATCAGGGCTTATGGTCTTGAATGTTATTATAAGCACACTTATTTGTTCGCCGCGACGGGAGTTGTGATGGATACCAAGAGCGATCTGCTGTTTGTGCTCCACGACGTTGCGCGCCTTACGCGGATGAAGTTCGACCAAAGGGCGCGGAGCTGGGGGATGACGCGCGCCCAGTGCGTGATCCTGAAGTGGCTGAAGGCCCAGCCGGGCCTGAGCCAGACCGAGCTCGCCTCTCTGGTGGAGGTCGAGCCGATCACCATCGCCCGCCTGATCGACCGGCTGGAGGCCAACGGGCTGGTGGAGCGCCGGCCTGACCCGTCCGACCGCCGGATGCACCGTCTGCACCTTCGCCCGGCGGCCGACCCCATTTTGGCCGAAATCGAACATTATCGCACCGAGTCCCTTACCCACTTCAAAGCAGGTGTTCCCGAATCGGACTGGGCTGCGGCCCTGAAGGTCCTGCTTCAGATCAAGGACAAGTTGGTCGCCGAGGCGGCGGCCCCGCGTACGCACGCTGCGGCAGGAGAGTAAAGATGGTTACGAGCACGCATTCGACTGCCAATCTGTACGAGAGCACGCTGCAGCGGCGCAACCACGCCCGCGAGTGGCTCGGCCAGATCTTGGCGGACAAGGCGCGCCTGCGCCGCGTCTTGATGTTCGGCGGCGCCGGGCTGGTAGCCATCGTCGCGCTCGGCTTTTATCTGTTCGGCGGGCGCTTCTACGGAACCGACGATGCCTACGTCCATGCCGCCAAGCTGATGGTCACCACCGACGTTTCCGGCTTGGTCAAATCGGTCGACGTCAAAGAAGGCCAGCATGTGAAGAAAGGGCAGGTGCTGTTCACGCTCGATCCGCGCCCGTTCCAGATTGCGGCCGCCAACGCCAAGGCGGCGCTTTCCACGACGGCGCTCGACGTGAAATCGCAGGAAGCCAACTATAAAGGCCTGGTGGCGCAGGTTGCCTCGCAACAGGCGCAGGTTCATCTCGCCCAGACCACTTTCCAACGCGACCTGGCGCTGGCGAAGGCCAATGCGATCGCGCCGATCGCGCTCGACCAGGCCCACAGCACACTGGCCTCCGCCCAGGCGACGCTCGCGTCCCTGCAGCAGAATGCGCAGACCCAACTCGACAAGCTGCTCGGGAATCCCGATTTGCCCGTCGAACAGTCTCCTTCCTACGGCCAGGCCAAGGCGGCCTTGGACGAGGCGCAGCGCCAGCTCAATCATGCGGTGGTCCGTGCCCCGTTCGAGGGCGACGTCACCGAAGTCGACGCGCTCCAGCCGGGAACATTGGTGATCTCCGCGCTTTCCTCGTTCTCGACGACGAGCGCGGTCGGCCTGGTTTCGACCACGGACGTCTGGATCGACGCGAACATGAAGGAGACCGACCTGACCTACGTTGCGGTCGGCAATCCGGTGTCGGTGACCGTCGATACCTATCCCGGCCACACCTGGGATTGCCGGGTCGCCGCCGTCAGCCGTGCGTCCGACAGCTCGTTTTCGGCGCTGCCTTCGGAAAACGCGAGCAGCAATTGGGTCAAGGTGGTGCAGCGTATCCCGGTGCGCATAAACTGCACGGTCAAGCCGGGCGATCCGCCGCTGCGCGACGGCATGAGCGCCATCGTGTCGATCGACACGGGCCACCGGCGTTGGTCCAGGCTTCTGGCCGGTGGGTAAGCTCTGAATGGCGTCCGCAGCCGCAACGACTTACGGGCACGAGCATTACGGGAGCAAAACCGAGATCTACATCGTCGTGATGTGTTCGATGGCCGGCACACTGATGCAGGCCCTCGACACGACGATCGCGAACGTCGCTTTGCCCTACATGCAGGGTTCGCTCTCCGCCTCGCGCGACCAGATCACCTGGGTCCTGACGTCGTACATCGTCGCGGCCGCGGTGATGACCGCGCCCGTGGGCTGGCTCGCCGCGCGTTTCGGCAAGAAGAACGTCCTTTTGGTTTCGATGATCGGCTTCACCGTCACCTCGATGATGTGCGGAGCGGCGACCAGCCTCAGCGAGATGGTGCTTTTCCGCCTGCTGCAGGGCGTGTTCGGCGCCGCCCTGGCCCCGCTCTCCCAGGCGGTCATGATCGACATGTACCCGATCGAAAAGCGCGGGCAGGTGATGGCGATCTGGGGCGTCGGCGTCATGCTGGGCCCGATCCTGGGCCCCACGCTCGGCGGTTACCTGACCGACGCGTACTCCTGGCGCTGGGTGTTCTACGTCAACGCCCCGTTCGGCATCGCCGCCAGCCTCGGCCTCTGGCTGGTGTTCAAGGATACCGCGCGCAACGCCGCGCTGAAATTCGACTGGTCGGGCTTCGGCTTCATGGCGCTCGGCATGGGCGCGCTGCAGATGATGCTGGACCGCGGCCAAACCAAGGACTGGTTCTCCTCCGCCGAGATCCTCACCTATGCCGTGCTCACAGGCTTTGGTTTCTATCTCTTCGTCGTACACATGTTCACGTCGGACAACACGTTTCTCCCGAGGGGGTTGTTCAAGGACCGCAACTACATGTCGGCGCAGGTCGTCATGTTCCTGGTCGGTGCCGTGCTTTTGGCCTCCACGGCGCTGATGCCGCCCTATTTGCAGAACCTCGGCGGCTACAGCGTGGTGCAAACCGGGCTTCTGCTTGGCCCGCGCGGCTTCGGCACCATCGCCGCGATGATCCTGGTCGGGCGCATCGCCAATTTCAGCGACCCGCGCATCCTGATGACGATCGGCAACACCGCCGTCGCGTGGTCGCTCTACCAGATGGCGCACTGGTCGCCGTCCATCGCCTTCAGCAGCCTTTTGACCGTGACCGTCATCCAGGGTTTCGGACTGGGCCTCGTCTTCGTGCCGCTGCAGCTCGTTGCCTTCGCCACCTTGCCGGGAAAATTCCGCACCGACGGCACGGCGATGATGAACCTGGTGCGCAACGTCGGCAGCGCCATCGGCATCTCGGTGACGACGACGCTGTTGTCGAACAGCATGCAGGCGATCCGCTCGAACCTGACGAGCTTTGCCTCGCCGTTCAACCGTGCCCTGGGCGTCAATGGACCGTCGATGTTCTACAATCTGAACATCCCGTTCGGTCAGCAGATGCTGAGCGGCGCGATCGACGTTCGTTCGGCCGTCGACGCCTATTCCAACGATTTCCTCTTCATGTTCTACGTAACGCTGATAGCATATCCGCTGATTTGGACGATGCGCCGGCCCGATTTTTCCAGCGGCGGAGGCCGTCCGCAAACTGAGGCGATCGAGTGATGCGTACCGCGTTTATCGGACTTGGCGTGATGGGGTATCCCATTGCGGGACACATGGCCCGCGCGGGGCACGAGGTCGTCGTCTATAACCGCACGCCGGGCAGGGCCGAGCGGTGGACGAGCGAGTACGGCGGCCGTGTGGCGCAATCGCCGGCGGAAGCTGCGGCCGGAGCCGAAGTCGTCTTGGCCTGCGTGGGCCGCGACGACGACGTGCGCGCGGTGACGCTGGGGATCGACGGCGCCTTCACCACCCTCCGCAAGGGCGCGGTATTCGTGGATCACACCACCGCTTCGGCGACGCTGGCCCGCGAGCTTGCGGCGTTTGCCGCCAAAAGCGGCTTCGGTTTCGTCGATGCACCCGTCTCGGGCGGTGAACAAGGCGCAAAAAATGGGCAGCTCACGGTCATGTGCGGCGGGTCCGAGGCCGATTTCGCCAAGGCCGAGCCTGTGATTTCCTCTTATGCGCGAAGCTGCCGGCTGATGGGGCCGGCCGGATCGGGCCAGCTCACCAAGATGGTCAACCAGATTTGCCTGGCCGGTCTGATCGAGGCGTTGTCCGAGGGTCTCTATTTTGCCCGAAAGGCAGGCTTAGATCCTCAGGCGGTCGTTGACGTCATTTCCAAGGGCGCGGCCCAGTCCTGGCAGATGGATAACCGCCACAAGACCATGCTGGCAGGACAGTACGAACACGGATTTGCGGTGGAGTGGATGAGAAAGGACCTTTCGATCTGTTTCGACGAGGCGGAGCGCACCGGGGCGGCGCTTCCCACGGCACGGCAGGTCGACGGGTTCTATGCCGAAATCGAGGCGATGGGAGGCCGGCGTTGGGATACGTCCAGCCTGTTCGCCCGTTTAGAGGCAAGAGGCAAAGGCGAAGTGTAGTGCCATGGATGTAAGAAGCAGCCCCAAACGTCCCTATCACCACGGAGATTTGCGCAACGCCCTGCTGGACGCCGCGCGCGCCATCCTGGAGGAAGAATCGCTGAATGCCCTCAGCCTGCGGGCGGTTGCCCGCCGCGCCGGGGTCAGTCACGCGGCACCCTATCGGCATTTTCCCAACCACGAAGCGTTGCTGGTGGAACTCGCCGTCGAGGGTTTCGCGGAACTTAAGGCGGAAATCGTCGAAGCGTCGCAGATACCCGGCGCCGAAGCGGATCGCGTCGCCAATGTGGGGGCGGCGTATATGCGCTTCGTGGCGCGGCGGCCTGCGTTGGCCCGGCTGATGTTCGGGCCGCAGCTTCCCAACCGCGAGGCGTTTCCTTCCCTTGCGGAAGCCGCCGACTCGGTCGGCGACGAGATCGGCAAGGCGTTGCATGATTCGGCGCTCGGCCTCGGCGTGTGGGCCGCGGTGCACGGGCTGGCGATGCTCGTTCTCGAAAATGTGATCGACCTCGGTCAGCGCCGCTCGGGCCTCGACGTGCTGCCGTCGCGCGCCGAAATCCTTCTGCGCAGTTTGTTTTCGGTGCGGAAGGAATAGGGGTAGCGCGTCGGTCGCGGCTTGGTCCGCGCAACGCGGGCCATGATTTTTGTGTGGTTCGGGTCCCCGCCGAACAGACTCCGGGCTGAGCCCGGAATCCCGATAATGCGTACGACCGCATCACGGCGACGGCCGTTTCGCGTGTCGGATGCACCTGCGGGGATATAGCCGAAGTGGGAATTCGACCGTGCCGGTTCAAGGGGGGTGCGACGGTCTGTACAAAGAACAACATCCGCAACGGCTTGGCAAAACGCGGCGCGCTCGTGCGTCTGATTCGCGGCACGCGGCGGGCGATTATTTTTGCGGCTCGTTCTTCGACTCGGTGACGAACGCGACGTGGGCGGCGCCGCTCCTCTGGAACAGCAGGGCGGCCTTGCCGACGGGCTCGAAGTTCATGTCGGGCGGGGCATGCAGGCTGAAGCCCGCATTGGAATGCTCCTTCTGAATGGCCGCCACCTTGGCCCGCAGCTTGGCGGCGTCGGAGAAGCGCTCGCCCTCCATCACCACCGAACCGTCCGCCAAGACCTCGACACGGATGATGGTGTCGGGCGGCAGCGGTTCCGGCGGGCGCTGCGGCGCGAACATATAGTAGGCATAGCCCGCCGTAATCAGGGTCAGCGCGATGAG
>Ga0187810_10000128_pt1 | contig 35623 bp, 29 predicted proteins | sample NC_wetland_sal_i_9_FD_132963 | JGI IMG/M metagenome (GOLD analysis project Ga0187810, IMG submission 132963) | Wetland sediment microbial communities from Neuse River Estuary, North Carolina, USA - ASW_5 | ecosystem: Environmental > Aquatic > Freshwater > Wetlands > Sediment | place: USA: North...
CATGCTCGACTACCTCACCAAAGTCGTCGCCGCCACCAACCCCAGCGTCACCAACGCCATCCCCTACCTCGGCACCTTCAGCCGCGCCCTCAACGCCCCCTCCTGGTTCCCCGAGCAGGATGCAACGAGTATGCCGGGGTATTACAACGGATTGTTTACTTACTCTGAATATGGTGGGAATATATCTGAAACCCCCAGCACGTCATCGGGTTATTTCTATGTGAATCCCTATCGGGACAATGCTGAAACCAATACGGATTCCCAAGGCAATCGTGTGGCCAATCGGGATATTCCCAACGTCCGCTGGCCCAATGACGCCACTGTGACTCACTATCGGGATGATGGGACGAGTTATACCTACTCGGTGAAGGCGGGAGATCCGTCCGTGAAATATCGTTTTTCTCTGGCCAAACTGGCGTGGCTGACGCCGACCGGTCCGGCTCCGGGCATCTCGGCCACGGCCATTTCCAATTGCTTTGGTTTGGTGTGGGATCCTCAGAATTTTTCTTCGACGCCCTATCACTATGACCGTTGGGATTATGTTGCGACGAACAACACCACTCCTCTTGCCATCAAGACGTTGGATCAGGTGGCGGCGGATGGCCGGGAGCCGAACTTCTTTGAAATGTTGAGGGCTGGTATCCTCAGCGGTTCGCTCGGCCATTGCCCAGGGCCAAATACGGGTAACTATTCTTCGTGGGATCAAAAGGCTCCCGCAGACTCTTATGGAGTGGCGGCGACGAATCTGGAAACCTTTTACACCGACAAGAGCCGTCACATTTTACAAATTGGGGCCAACATCATCGACCAATCTGATTCCGATAGTATTCCCACCGCGCTTTATCTACAACTCTGGAATTTCGGTACAGGGTCGACTTCAACGGAACAGGATTTGGCCTTCAATACGGTCTACGGGCAGGAGAATCTGCCTTACATCACGCGGTTAAACGAAATCGATCTTGAGGACTGGTACGATGGTATCAGTTCCAATGGTTACTGGAAGGAATGGATTCATCCCGAAATCTGGAATCCCTACCAGGTGCCTCCTCCCGGAGTTACTTTGGCGAATCATCCGACGCAGTTCCGCATTCATGCCTACGGATCAGTCAGTTTTCAATGTGCGCAGAATAGTGGCAATTGGAGGCCGACCCTTGCTGGTGGTCGCACATGGGCTAGTTCTGGGGCCGGGGCCTACGCTCCTTTGATGAATTATGATTCTCCTTCTTCTTATACTTACCACCGTCCGGCGGATGGTTCGTCCATGACCATTGCTACTTGCGCTGCGCCAGATTCACTGCCCGTGACGGGCACGACTGCGGCGAATGCCCCGGCCAATCTGGTCTATTTCACGGATGTCGGATCGGCGGCATCGATCTACTATTCCTGTCCTCTTTGGCTCACCTACGATTATCCCGGCTTCGGAAGTTATACGAACTCCGTTTCATACGGAGCCTATTATTCCAATTGTCCCATCAGCAATTTTCAGGGGACGCACATGCTCAATATGTTTTATCCTCCCAATGATTATGTTGAAAATAATGGTGTTGATTTGTATCCGACGAATAATCTTTGGCAAGGTTGGGAGTTTGTAGGGCTTTTTACCGGGGAGTACACATGCCCGGATGTGAATGAACAAACCAACGGTCAGGGGGTTGGTGTAAATTTGACTTCGACAATGGGGGGAAATCCTCTTTATATCTCGCTGGAATGTCAGGACACTAGCAACCACTGGCACCCCTACAGTTTTATTTCGCGGTTGGTGGGATTATCCGATTGCGGTCTGAATCCAGGCTCTATCACGACAAATTTTATGGGGACGCCTGGTTCGGCTACCGGACATGCTGCTAATGGAGTCATTAATATTGAAAACACGGAAGGGCGGCATTTTAAACGTGTTGATCCCCGTACGGATCGTTTTTCCATTCAGGGAGGCAGGCGAAATTGGTCCTACCCCAAGATGCCTCCGCTCTCTTCTGACAATCCGCAAAATGGGGCCTACTATCATAACGAGGGCTGTCATCCTTTGGCCGAGTATGGTTTCAGCGAGAACGGTGGCGCAGACTATCAATGGCAGGAAAATCAGTCAGCTAATAATACATTTTATGCGGATCCGGATCTGGTGGTGCGACCAGGTGATGGTTATCGGCAAAATATCACAACAGGGGATGGCTGTTCTCTCTACAACGGGATTTCGTCGGGCAGTTCCGGTAATAAGACCACTCCTGCCTCTGGCCTGCCGACGAATACGGTGATGACTCCGACGGGCAGCGCCCAGGTGAGAAGGCCTGTGATTTTGAATCGTCCCTTCCGTTCGGTTGCTGAGTTAGGTTATGCCTACCGCGATCTGCCTTTCAAGACGCTCGATTTCTTTTCCACCTCGAGTGCCGATGCGGGGCTGCTCGATCTTTTTTCTGTCGTGGATGAACCACCGATTGTAGCCGGGGAGATCAATGTCAACCACGCTCCCCTGCCTATTCTTTCCGCGATTTTCAACGGTTCGCAGAAAATGGAAATCAACAGTCCGAGCGTATCGAGTAATTTCATGACACTGGCGGAATCGACCAATCTGGCCACGACGTTGTCGCTCTCTTTGGAACAGACCAACTCGATCATCAATCGTGCGGACATTGTGACGCAGAATAGTGACATTATCTTCAACAAGCTTTATGCCAGTAATCTCAACTATGCGAACAAACCCCTGGGGGAGGCTCCGGTACGCTCTCTGGCTGACGTGGTGAATACCCGCACTTGGAATTTATTCATCGATGTCGTGGCGCAGTCCGGTCATATGTCGCCCTTGGCAAAATCGATGAATGACTTTGTTGTGGAGGGCGAAAGGCGCTATTGGCTCCATATCGCCATCGACCGCTACACCGGGAAGATCATTGCGGAACAACTCGAACCTGTTTATGAATAGAGTATCTCTTTTATCAATTGGATTTCTGATGTCACTTGTCGCCTGCCCGCAGGCATTGATGGCGGATTCTGAGTATGTTTCTCTGCCTCAGGGGGATATGGCATGCTCGGTTATCGTGACGCCCACCCAGTTGCCGCCGGATGAGGAGAAAAAGGAAAAATCCGAGACGGATAAGCCCAAGCCTGAAGCTGAAAAGGGAAAAACGGATGCCAATGCTCCCAAGCCACAGCCCCGGCCGGATGTTTTAAAAACAGTGGAAATCACCAGAATCGGCAAGATGCGCCATGATATTCTTACTGCGGAGGATGGGAGTACTTTTGAAAATTGGTATGATTATGTGAACGGGCTGCTCGCACATGGGAAGCTGAACGGCTCAAGTATCAGCTCTCCAATAGTCATTTCACTAGGGGCTCATGTGGATGATTACGTTGGGGCATTTGCTCCGAAAATACTCGATCTGACGGACGATTCATTATCTTGGGTCAATCAGCAGGCTTTCAAGGGGAAAACTCTGATTAATGGGAAAACAGCTTTTCGTTACCAGAAGACCTATAAGGTGGGCGGAACTGTCATTAGTGATCCCAAGACCGGAGCACTAAAAATGATCGGAGGGGATTTGATCACTTTTCAAGCGTGGATTGATCCGAAGACGAAGGTGCCGATCGCCCTGGATGACAGTCAGTGGAACTATGTCTTGACTTTTTCCGCGCCAGTTTCCACGACGCCTCTGGTGTTGCCAGCCGTGTATAAAAAAATTATTCAAGCCCACATAGAGGCTACCGTCGTCCCCAAGCATCGCTGATTTTTCCATCTCCCCGTCATCCAAACCACCAAAAAAGTCATCATGAATAGAATCGTAAAAAGAACCGCAGTTTCACTTTTCATTGTTACCCTTTCCCTGTTGGAGATTAATTGCGGTGGGGGTTCAAATAGCTGGAAGATGGCCACTCCTGCCGGGAAACCGGCGCCCGAGCCGGAGGTGGCGACGAATCAGGAGCCGGAGGCCAAGCCGGAAGTGAAACCGGCGGAGGTCAAACCTGAGACCAAGCCGGAAGTTTCCAAGCCTGCGGAGGTCAAGCCGGTGGTGGAGGGGCCCAAGGAGTCGCCATGGGGGATTGCCTCTTCGGCGAGTTCGACCGGGACGATAGACAAGTGGTTCCCGATGATGTCGGCGGCGGGGATTACTTCGACGCGCATGGGGCAGGAGTGGAGCGGGATGGAGAGGGAAAAGGGGAAGATGGATTTTACCGGGATGGATCGGATACTGGCGGCGGCTCAGGCCAACCATATCGAAGTCAGCACGCTTTTCTTTGGTTCACCGAAGTGGACGGGGGCGGGGTGGCATGGTTTTGCGATGAAGAATCTCGATGACTGGGAAAATTATGCGAATGCGATGGTGAGCCGTTACAAGGATCGGATTCATTACTGGGAGGTGTGGAATGAGGGGAATGCGGGGTTCAACGATGGTCACAATACGGCGGAGGATTATGCGCGGCTGGTTTCGGCGGCGTATGAGGGGGCGAAGAAGGCGGACCCGAATGCGCAGGTGGGGATCAGCGTGGCGAGTTTTGACGCGCCGTACATCGGGGTGATGGCTCAGGCGATGGCGAAGGATGGGAAGCCGGGGCAGTTTGATTTTATCTGCATCCATCCGTATGAGACATTTGGGGCGATCGGTGATCCGGACGGGGAGATTCATTTTCTGTGGATGAAGAAGGTTTTGCAGGATGAGTTGAAGGCGACGGCGCCGGACAAGGTGAATGTGCCGGTGTGGATCACGGAAATCGGGAGGCCGATCAATCGCGACACGAATGAGAGCGGTGTGTCGATCGGCGGAGTGACGACTCCAAACGATGCGGGCCACGCGGTGGTGAAGGCGTATATCATGTCGATTGCGGAGGGGATTGCCCGTGTCTGCTGGTTTGAGGGGGAAGACCCGGAGCGTGAGCAGAAGGGGTATGGATTGCTGGATGTGAAGGGGAATCCGCGCCCGAGTTATACGGCGATGAAGACGATGACGACGCTGCTGGGGGAAACGCCGACCTATGACGGCTGGTTGGCTTTGGGGGCGGATGGACGGGATTACGGGTTCGTCTTTCAGGGGGAGAAGGGGCCGGTGCTGGCGCTGTGGGCTCCGGCAAGGCTGACGGATTCCATTACCTTCAGTGGGGATGTGCAGGTGACTGACCCGCTAACAGGGATGCCGAAGGATCTGAAGGCGGGGCAGGCTCTGGCGTTGACGAATGATCCGGTGCTGATCATCGGGTTGCCGAAGGAGCTGGTTTCACAGGCGGAGGCGAACAAAGCGAAATATTTCCCATGGGGCGGAGATTATTCCGCGGCCAGCACGGTTAGCATTGAGTGGGGAAAAGATGGAGTGAAGAACAACGGTATTTTCCAGAATGATCCGGAAGCGACTCCGATTCACACTTTTGAGGATGGGACGGCGGGGATCACGGTGAAGGGGGATATTAGCCACCCCGTCTGCCTCCGAGTCCATCCCTCTTTTGCGAATGTTAACACGAGGGAGTATTACATTCGGGCGAGCTTTCGGCGCATTACGCCGACCGGAAATGTGGGGATGAATTTTCGGTATGAGGTAGCCGATAGTCATGCCCAAGGACCCATGAGGGGGAGCGGCGGTTGGTTCAGTCTGCCAAAGGAGGAGGGCTGGCAGACGCATGAGTGGCATGTGACGGATGCCAGTTTTGCGAAGATGTGGGGCTATGACATCAGCTTCAATCCCGAACAGTCGGTGCCTTTTGCCCTCGGCAAGGTTGAGGTCAGCACTCAGCCTTTTTCCAAGTGATTTGCCGCAAGGCTCTAAGGGATCGTCTCTCTGAATGAGTTGTCTTCAGAGAGGGCAAAGGTGGTCTGACCCACGGGTGGGGTTGTGATCGTATTTTTGACATAAAATACGAAAAGTCGTGGTGTATTCATCTTTTGGGTTTGATTTTACATTTTTACATTGCAATTGATTGGCGCTCATTCAAATTCAGAGCTTTAGTCGGGTTCGAAATTTACGTTCCTTATTATGACCGCCGAAACTGAATCAGTCATCCCAGATGCCGAGATTTCAGAACCTCCTTTGACATTTGCCGAACAGATTCAGGGCGATATTCAGGCGGTGGAATTTTGCCGGAAGGCCCACTCGAGTATTCAGAAGGAGCTGGGCAAGGTGATTGTGGGGCAATCCCAGGTGGTGGAGGAAATTTTGATCGCCATCTTTACCCGGAGTCATGCGTTGTTGGTGGGGGTGCCCGGATTGGCGAAGACGCTTTTGATTTCGACTCTGGCGCAAACGTTGCGCATGGGTTTCCGGCGCATCCAGTTCACGCCAGATCTGATGCCGAGTGATATCACCGGGACGGAGGTGATTTATCAGGATCCGACAACAGGGGAAAAGCAGTTCAAGTTTTTATCGGGGCCGTTGTTTTCCAACATTGTGCTGGCAGATGAAATTAACCGAACGCCTCCCAAGACTCAGGCGGCGATGTTGGAGGCGATGCAGGAGCGGCGGGTGACGGTTGGCGGCACCACGCGGAATCTTCCCGAACCGTTTTTTGTTCTGGCCACGCAAAATCCGCTCGAACAGGAGGGGACTTACCCTCTGCCGGAAGCGCAATTGGATCGCTTTCTTTTTCTGATTCATGTGGGCTATCCAACCGACAAGGAGGAGTTTCAGATCATGAAGAGGGCTTCGGACATGGAAGGAGAGAAACCGGAAGCGGTTTTGAATGCCGAGCAGATTCTTTTCATTCAAAGTACGGTAAAAAAAATTCCTGTTCCCGAGCATGTTTATGCCTATGCGAAGCGGATTGTGCGGGACACCCGGTGCAAGACGGAGGAGGCGCTGCCGTTTTGTAAAAAGTGGCTGAGTTTCGGTGCCGGTCCGCGAGCCAGTCTGGCGCTGATCATGGCGGCGAAGGCTCATGCCTTGATTAACGGCCAGATTTATGTCGGTTGTCACAATGTGGCGGCTGTGGCTCATTCGATTTTGCGACATCGGATCGCTTTGAATTTTGCCGCCCAAGGTGAGGGGATCACCACTCATAAAATTGTCACGATGCTGCTGGATGCAATTCCTCAAAACGAGCCTATCAAATAAGTAACGAACATGGAAAATTCTCAACGTCACGATTTGCTGGATCCGGACGCCCTGGCTCGGGGTGAGGCGCTTGGTATCATGGCCCGGACGGTTGTTGAGGGTTACCGTGTGGGGGAACACCGCTCGCCTTTTCGGGGATTTGCCATCGAGTTTGCCCAGCACCGGGAATATACGGTGGGCGATGATTTGCGGCATCTGGATTGGAAGGTGTTGGGGAAAACGGATCGCTACTACATCAAGCAGTATGAGCAGGACACGAATTTTGTCGCCAGCATGATGCTGGATGGCAGTGCGTCGATGAATTATGGATCGGGCAAGATTTCCAAGTTTCACTATGGGAAGGCATTGGCGGCCTGTCTGAGTTATCTCATCGCGCTTCAGGGGGATGCCGTCCGGATGTATCTCTTCGACGAGAGAATTCGCGAGACGGTGCAGCGAACGGACAATGTGGGGAAAATTCCGCAGATCATGCATCAGCTGGCCGCGTTTGAGGCGAAGAACTCAACCCACATGGGCAACAGTCTGAATGATCTGGCCCAGTTGATCCGAGCCCGAGGGATCATCATCCTGATCAGTGATTTTTTTGATGATGAGGCGACGATCGAGGCGGGCATCCAGCGTCTGCGCTTCGGTGGAAGTGAGGTCATTGTTTTTCATGTTCTGGATAGCGCCGAGCTGGAATTTCCCTTTCAGGGCATGGTGGAGTTTGTGGGGTTGGAAGGCGGCGCCCGGATGAAAACGGCGCCGAGCGATCTGCGCAAGAGTTATCTCAAGGCTTTTAACGAGTACCGGGAGCGCATCCGTTCCATCTGTGACCATGCGGGGTGCCATTATGTTCTCGTCAACACGGAAAAAACGCTGGGTGAAATGTTGAGCGGTTACCTTGCTTTCCGCCAAAACATCATGTCACGCTAGGAAATTTGTGAGCAAGAAACTCGAAATTCAAACCACATGACATTCCTGAACTTCGGTGCTTTTTTTGGAATGGCTGCGGTTGGCATCCCCATCGCCATCCATCTGCTGAATAAAATGCAGGTGCGGGAGGTGGCCTGGGCGGCCATGCGCTTTCTTCAGGAAAGCATAGAAAAGAATTCGCGGCGGTTGCAGATGGAGGATATCATCCTGATGCTCCTGCGGTGTCTGTTGATCGCTCTGTTGATTCTGGCGCTTTCGCGTCCGAATTGGGAGTCAAACAGCCAGCAATCGGGAGTCCACCGGGTGACGGCGGTGATCATCATCGATGATTCGTACAGCATGGGTTTGACGAATGGCATTCAAACCCGGCTGGAGCAGGCGAAGGCGGCGGGTGAGCAGATCGTCCAGGCTTTGCCGACCGGTTCTTCTGCAGCCTTGTTCTTTGCGGCGGATAATGTGCAGACGGCCGTCGCCCAGCCCACTTATGATTTCAATCTTCTGCGCCAAAAGATTCGCGACGCGACGCTGACGGATCGGGCTACGAATCTGGGTGAGGCGCTGCAGCTGGCGGTCGACACGCTGCAGAAGCATGGGGGGAGTGAATCCAAGGAAATTTACCTCGTCACGGATGGGCAGGCGAACGGCTGGGGACAGATGGAGCAGATGAAGAAGCAGTTGGCCGAGGTGCAGAAACAGATGGTTGTGCACATCATTCTGGTGGGTGATCAGAGCGGGAGTAATCTGGCTGTCACGGGATTGCAGTTGGACAATGGGTTGGTGCCGGTGGATCAACCTTTACGCTGTATAGTGGAGGTCAGTAATGGCAGTGGCACGGATGCGAGGGATGTGCGGGTCAATTTGCAGGTGGATGATGAGCCATCAAGCGATGAAAAGATCATCGATCACATCGGGGCGGAATCATCCAGCACGGTGTCGCTTTTTGCGAAGATTCACTCGGAGGGCTATCACACGATAACGGTAAAGATTCCTCCGGATCGTCTGACGGCTGACGATCAACGCACGGTGGCCATCCATGCCATCCACAAGGTGAATGTTTTGCTCGTTGATGGGAAATCTTCCTTCCAACCGGCTGAGGCGGATGACTTTTATGTTCGTAATGCTCTTGTGCCGGTGGAGCCGTCCGAGGTGGGCAGCTATTATATAACAACGAAGACCGTTACCGCCGGGCAACTGGCGGGTGGCGGAGTCACGCTGGATGATTATGACGCGGTTTTTCTTCTGAATGTCGACAGTCTCCCCGGGACGCAGGTGAAAGCGTTTACGGATTATGTCCGGCAGGGGGGCGGGTTGGTCATTTTCCCCAGTCCTCACTGTGATATTGATTTTTACAATTCGGAGTTGGGGCGTGACGGATTTTTGCCGGCCCGGATCGGTGAGTCGAAGGGAAATCCGAGGGATCGGGACAAATCTTTCCTCCTGCAGGCGAAGGATTATGATCATCCCATCACGGAGCTTTGGAATGATCCGTCGGTGGGGACTTTGACGTCGTCACATTTTTACGCCTATTATTCCCTCAAGTTGACTCCATGGAAGGCTCCGGCCAGCGGGGAGAAACCCTCTCTGAGCGGTGAACCCCGTGTAGTGGTTCATTTTGCGAATGGTGATCCGGCCATCGTGGAGCATACATGGAATCTGGGGCGGGTGGTTTTATTTGCCAGCACGCCGACGTGTGATTGGAATGATTTGCCCGTTCACCCGGCGTTTGTTCCGCTGATCAATCGTGTGCTGGGGGCCTTGGTGGAGCGGCAGGAGGAAGGGTTGAATATCCGGGTGGGGCAGAATTTCTCCTATACGGTGGGCAGTGATCTGTTGAAGCGGGATGTGAGTGTGAGCGTGCCGGACTCGAAGGTTCCTCCCCGGGTGGTGGGGCAGGTGACTTTGGTGAATGGGAATCCGACGGTTCAGTATGACGATGCGGACAAGGCGGGGGCCTACCATGTTACCATTGGGCGTTCTTCAGGAAGCATGTCGCTTTGCTTTGCGGCTCAGTCGGACCCGAGCGAGTCGAATCTGACGCCGTTGTCCGCCGATCAATTGAAGGAGCTGGGGAGTGTGGCGGAGGTGGTGAAGTGGAGTCCGGAGGTCTCCCTGACTCCGAAGATCATGGCTTCACGTATCGGCTGGGAATTGTGGTTCCCGCTGTTGGTTGTGGCGTTGATCGTGGCCACGCTTGAAACGTTTTTAGCGCAACGCTTTAGTCAATCAAAATGACCGTGAGCTTATGATGGAATTGTTGAAACTTTTTGGGATTCATGTGTCGGATTCGGCACATGTGAGCGATAATGCCATTGCCTTTCACGGCATCAGCCTTGGCACGGCTTTGCTTGTGGCGCTGATCGTCGTCGGGGCGACAGTTTTCGTTTATCTCCGCACGGCTCCGCAACTTTCCCGGGTGAAAAAGTGGACGCTGGCTTTTTTCCGTTCGCTTTTGCTTTGCATGATTTTGCTGTTGTTGATGAGGCCCGTGCTGTTGCTCACGGTGGAGGGCACCATCCGCCGGACGTTGCTGATTCTGGTGGATGGCAGCGCGAGCATGCAGATCAAGGATTTGCGTCAGGACAGTGAGGATCTCAAACGTGCGGCCATAGCCAGGGGGCTTCTGGACGCGAAAAAAGGTCTTTCTCAGACGTTGCCGGGGAACTCGTCGTCGTTCAATGCCATGTCCCGCTCCGATGTTGTCAAGGCGATGCTTTCCAATCCGCAGTTGGATCTTCTGGATAAGCTGGGGAAGGAATATGATCTTTCGGTTTATACGTTCGGGCAGACCCTCCAGGCACTTTCAAGTGAGAAGACTCCGGCATCGGGGGAGAAGACGTCGGACGCTTCCTTTTTAAACACCATCTCCTTTGACAAGCCCTACACGGCCATTGGGGATGCCGTGTCGAGTCTGCTGGATCTCAAGCGTGGGCAGCCGCTCGCGGGCATATTTTTGATCACGGACGGTGGCAATAACTACGGCAGTCAGCCGACGGATGCGGCGGCCTTGGCTCAGCAGGACAAGGTTCCGCTCTATATTTATGCCGTTGGCATCACGTTGCCGCACGACATCATTGTGTCGCAGATTTTCGCCCCGGCGGTGACTTTTGCCAAAGAAGAGGCGCCGGTTTCCGTACTGGTGCATTCGCAGGCGATGAAGGGTCGCACGGCCAAGTTGGTGCTGAAGCTGGGGGGAGAGGTGGTGGACAGCAAGGACATCACCTTTGGGGCGGATGGGGAGATGAATATTCCCATGAAGTTTACCCCTCCGAAGAGCGGTAATTTCGAGTTGGAGGCTTCGATCGATCCGTTGCCGGATGAGGCGGTGAAGGATAATAACAAAGTCTCCCAGCGGGTGCGGGTCATCGATGGGAAGATACAGGTTCTTTACATTGAGGAAAAACCCCGGTGGGAGTTCCGCTATTTGCAGGCGCTTTTGGTGCGGGATCGGCGTTTGGATGCGAAATTCATTCTCCGTGAAGGTTCGCGGGAGCTCAGCTCGGCAAAAAATTCACCCTATCTGGCGGATTTGCCCGCAACGCGCGAAGATTGGATGAAGTATGATGTCATCATCCTGGGAGATGTCGATTCGCACATCTTTACCAATGATCAAATGAGATACATCAGCGATCTGGTGTCGTCCAACGGCGGTGGGTTGCTGTTTGTGGCCGGACAAAAATTCATGCCGGATTCCTACCGCAGGACGATTCTGGAAGGTTTGTTCCCGGTGCAGTTTGAGGATCTTACGGAAAGCACGCATGAAGGTTCGGTCGGCAAGCCGATTCCTCTCCGGTTGACGGAGGCGGGACAGAATTCCACGATGATGCGGCTGGCGGACAAGGAGGATGAAAATCTGGCGATCTGGAAAAAACTCCCCGGGGTTTATTGGGATGCGAAGGTTTTGCGGGCAAAACCGGCGGCCGAGGTGTTGCTGACCGACCCATCGCCGGAAAAGATCACTCGTTCCGGGGCGATGCCGGTGGTGGCCCTGCAGAGTTATGGCGCGGGTCAGGTGTTGTATGTCGGGACGGATGAAACCTGGCGCTGGCGGTTGAATGTGGGGGAGAAATATTTCACGCGTTTCTGGGGACAGAGTATCATGCGATTGGGGTTGCCGAGGTTGCTGGGTGCTTCCAAATTGACGCAGTTGTCGACGGATCGGAAAAACTATGTGAGCGGCGACCAGGTTATCATTTCAGGAAAGTTGTACCGCAATGGGTCTCTGCCACTGGTTGCTTCCGTGGTGCACGGGACGGTGACCATCAAGCCGGATCATCCGGGAGCGGGAGGGGAGATCAGGAAGGATGTCTCCCTGCAATCAGCTCCGGGGAAGCCGGGCTTTTATCAGGGGGAACTGGTGGTGACGACTCCGGGAATTTATGATTTTTCCACCGAGAATGATCCCAGTGCCGTGCTCGATTTCCGTGTCAGCGAGCCCCGGTTTGAGTTTGGAGAGACGGCGATGAATCTGCCTTTGCTGCAAAAAATGGCGGCCAGCAGCGGTGGTGCCGTGTACCGGGAGGAGGATTTGTACAAGATGTTGATACCCGCCTCGGACTCGGGTTCTTCGTCCACCTCCGGAACTCCAAGCACGGGCAGTCTGCTGGGCAGTGTGGAGCGGATTCCTTCGCCCCAGGAGGTTGAATTGGGTTTCACTCCGTTGTACTATGCTTTAATGATTCTTGTCGCGACCATCGAATGGGTATTGCGCAAAATCTGGAGACTCAAATGATCGGTAGCTGAAGACAAGTACGTACTTATGCCTGCCACGCTCCCAAAGCCCTCGAAGAAGAAGACCAAGAACCCCGGGGTTCCCAAGGCGGCGCCTGCCGAGATACGCCGTTATGTGTCGCCTCAAGTGGCTCCCGGCCAGCCGCTACCGCAGTGGTTGGCGAAGAAGCTGGCGGGACTTCGGAGGAAGTATCTCGTGGTGCATGTTGCCGAGAGGCTGGTTCTCTGTTGTGCCGTGGTGTTGGTATTGCTGGGTGTGCAGATGGTTGTCGACTGGCTGGTCGGTTTGCATGTGGTGACTCGTGCCGTGATCTTGTGCGGCGATCTGGCACTCCTCGGTTTTTTCATCCGCAAACGCATTCAACCTCTCATTTTTCGTCCACTGAATCAGGAGGAATGTGCGCTTCTTGTTGAAAAACACTGGCCGACGTTTCGGGGGCGGGTGATTGCCACGGTGCAGTTTGCCAAGCCGCGTTTCACGGCAGGTTCACAAGATTTGATCAACGCCTTGCAGAAAGACACTCACTCAAAGACGATGAGTCTCAACTTTGGCGATATCGTCTCCACACGCAGCCTGTTCCGTCGGGTATTGGTGGCGCTGATTGTGGCGGTTGCCTGGGCGGGTTTGTTTATCCACACCTGGCCGGGTTCCCTGGCTCTGCTGGAGCGGGTGGTTCTGATACCGGCCAAGCTGCCGCGCAAGACCGAGGTCATCTGTCTGAGCGGGAATCAAAGTATTCCCGAGGGAACCAGTGTCACGCTGGAGGCTCGGGCGGTGGGGATTGTTCCCTCTCACGGGAGGATCACGTTGCGTTATGCCTCCGGACGGATTCAGGAAATCACCATGGACCCGGAGGCGGGGCATCCGGATCATTTCAGTATCAAGGTGGACAAGGTTGAGGAGGAAATGACCTATACCATCCAGCTCAATGACGGGGTGAGTGATTCCTATGAGGTGACGTCCATTCCGCGTCCCGAGGTCAAGACGATCGAATGCGAGCAGGTTTACCCGGCCTATACGGGCCTTGCTACTGTCAAGAGGAGTGTGACAAATCTGGCTCTGTTACCGGGTAGCCGTCTGGAAATCCACGCGGTGACCAACAGTAAAATCAAACGCGCGACACTGAAGTTGATCGGCCTTGGCAAGGAGCGCCCCATCGCGATCAGCGGAACGGATGGCACGACGCTGACAGGAGAAATCGATATTCCTCCCAAGGGGCTGACCGGCTTCTCCATACAATTGACCAATGAGGCGGGTGTCACCTCAGGGGATGAAACCCAGTACCGGATCGATCTAATCCCGGATCGTCCTCCCACCGTTCAAATCACCGAGCCGGAACGCTTGCAGGAACTGACCACTCTCAAGGGAAAGCCGAAGATCGTGTTTACGGCCAATGACGACTTTGGATTGGCAAAGGTTTATCTCTGTTACCGAGTGATGAAGGAACAGAGCGGGGATCAAATGGATGAGATTTCAGATCAGCCAGATCATCCGGCGGATCAGAATACAGAACAGACTCCGGATCAAAATGCGGATCAAAATTCCGGACAGCCTGCGGTACAAGACGCCCCCAAAGCGCCGCCTCGCCCGGCAGCTCCGGATGTGGAAAAAGTGGAAATAGTTCTGGGAGAGAAACTTCCGCTAAATCTGACACGGGAATATAGCGATTGGAGCATGGCAGCTTTGAAGCCAGCCGTTGCGGAGGGTACCAATCTGGAGTTTTGGATAGAAGTCGAAGACGCCAACAATGTGACCGGCCCCGGCAAAGCTGAGAGTGAGCATCACATTATGAAAGTTGTCAGTCCAATCGAATTCCAAGCGGCAATTATGCAGCAGTTGAATACCAAACTGCAAGATATCTACCTTATTCAGCAGGATCAAGAGGGGGCCAGCAAGGCTTTGAAGGGAAATATCGAAGCCCAACCAGCCTCAAAATAGCCTTGGTTGGTGCTTGTGGTAAAACATTGACAAATGGCTGCTTCAGAGTGTAACCTGCAATGTGGTAAAAGGAGATCGCTCTCTTTTCCATTTTCTTGCACTTTTAGCGGACTGGGATTGCCTATGAAACACCTTATGATTACCCGTTTTTCCATCAAGAATGTCTGTCAGTGCCTTCTCATTATAGGACTTATTTCTCCCGCGTGGGCCGAGGAGGTTACGAACAGTCGTTTTTTGCAAACGACGGAAGACCAGCAGAACGTGAAGGAGCACACCGCTGCGGTGGCGGCTCAGGTTCAATATCTGATAGATCGATTAGCTGCGAATGGCATTACCGGAGATGATGCGAAAGTGCTTCAGGCCACGAAGGCTATGTTGACTCATCTTTCCGGCCCGCAAATGGATCAGGTGCTGGCTTCACTCAAACAAGCCTCGACCGCAACGAATCAAACCGATGCGGACAAGCATGCGTTTACGGCCTATGCCGATCAGCAGGGCATTCTCATGCAGTTTCAGCAGATTTTAAAGAAATATCAGGAGCGTCAGGCGGCCTATGAATTGCCGGTGCGCTTTCAACAACTCATGGATCGTCAGACGGAAACCATGATGTCGACGGTCGATATTGCTAAAAAGTCTATGGGAAAGACAGCCGTTGAGATGACGACCATGGATCAAACTTCCCACCAGATTCTCCAACTCGATCAGGATGCCATTAACAACGAGGTGACTCTGGCTGAAGGGCTGCTGGAAAAAGCGGCGCAACAAAGCTCGGGAAGCGACGCCCAACCTCTGCTCAAGGCTCTGAAGGATGTAAAGACCGGAAAATTACAGAAAGCTTTAAGCAGAGCCGATGACAGCTTGAAGGGAGATATGTTGCTCAAGGCCATCTCAGATCAACAAGTAGCCCGGGATGAGTTGCATCTCATCGTTCAGGATCTTACCCCTGCGGGCGACAATAACATTGTCTCCGCTCTTTCATCTGCAACAGCTTCGCTCGATAAGTTGATCGAAGATCAAAAAGGTCTCCTTGGGCGTACCAATGATGCGATCGATAGTAAAGAAAGGGAAAAGGATATTGGGAGCGACTTGAGCGATAAACAGGGTGGCTTGGTAGTAAACGCTAACACGTTGCAACAAGATTTGCAGACTTTAAACGCCACGGCTTCGGGTTTGGTCAAAGGAGCGATAGATCCGATGCAAGCCAGTCGCGTTGATCTCACAAAATTCAGACAGGGAGGTTTATCAAAGTCCGTCAACGATCAGCAGGAGGCCATTGCACAACTGGAAAATGCGAAGAAGGCGCTTGAAGATCAGTTGGCCAGTGCTGAAAAGGCCACCGAAAATGCTGCGGGTACGGACAGCAAGGATCAACTGGCGAAACTGGATGATATTCTCAAGCAAATCCAGGAAGCGATACGGCAGCAAAAGCTGATCAACAACCATACCAGCCAGACGTTGGGCATGTCCCAGCCGGATGCCAAGAAGCTGATCCAGCACCAGCAGGATCAAAGCAAGCTTCAACAACAAGTTTCGGGTATGCAAGAGCCCGTGTCGGCACTTTCCCTGCCTGCCTCCCAGTCCTTGGCAAAGGCGGCCAACCAAATGGAGCAGGCTCAACAAATCCTGCCGGATACATCCAAGGCATCAGATACACAGACGGATCAGAAAGCGGCTCTTGCGGCTCTCATTGAGGCGAGTCAGGAAATCAGCAAGCAAATCGCAGATGCGAAACAGGATTCTGCCAGCCCTGCGGATTTGGCTAAAGCGGCAGACGCACTCCAAAATGCTCAAAACGATGTAAGCCAAGCTGCTGCACTAGCATCGAACAGCCCCTCTGCATCCTCTCCCGACGCGTCATCGCCAAGCGCGTCATCACCAAGCGCGTCATCACCAAGCGCGTCATCACCGAGTGCGTCGTCGCCAAGCGCGTCATCACCGAGCGCGTCATCACCGAGTGCGTCGTCACCAAGCGCATCGTCACCGAGTGCGTCGTCGCCAAGTGCGTCATCACCGAGTGCATCGTCACCGAGTGCGTCGTCGCCAAGTGCGTCATCACCAAGCGCATCGTCACCAAGCGCATCGTCACCAAGCGCGTCATCGCCAAGTGCGTCATCACCGAGTGCGTCGTCACCAAGCGCATCAGGATCGCCTATGGCGCAGGCTGCTACAGCTTTGTCTCAAGCGGCCCAAGCTACACAGGCTGCAGCCAATACTCCTGGGTTACCTGATGCCGCAGCATCGGCCATTCAAAGTGCTCAGGCGGCCATAGCGCAAGGAGAGCAAGCCGCAGCCAGTGGGGATGCTCCGGGCACAGCGGCAGCGGCAGCGGCAGCGCAGTCGGCACTTTCATCGGCTCAAGCGGCTGTGTCGATGGCGCAAGCCGGTATGCCAAGCGCGCCTTCCATGGCTGGAGGTCCACCCGGCTCTCCTGGCTCTCCCGGGTCGCCGGGTACTCCGGGGATGCCCAGCAGTACTCCTGGAATGCCCAGTGCGACACCGGCTCCTCCGTCACCTGATTCTCCCAGCTTGGATGGGGCGAAAACGATCGGTGGTGGAAGTACAGATAAAGGGACGCTTCATCAAGCTCCCGATGGTGCTGCTGGTTTCGTTACGGTGCAGAATCGTGTGCGTGATGCGGTTGTTGAATCTCATCAAGAGCAACGGCCACAGGAGTATGCCTCTCAGATTGATCAGTATATGAAAAATCTGGCTGATCAATCTGTGTCTCAGCAATGAGGTATATGTCCATCCATCGGTGGTTGGTGGCGATTTTACTATCGTGTTCCATCTTGCTTTGGAATGGAGCTGCGGTTGTGGGGGAACCGGAGGGGGACGCTTCCACGGATACGGTGAAGGTTGATCCGGCCACGGCGGCGGTTATCAATGGGGCGTTGAAATATCTTGCCGCGCAGCAATTGGCAGACGGGTCTTGGAGCGGGGACAAAAGTCAGCCCGCAAAGTATCAAGTTGCGATGACTTCCTATGTGATGATGGCCTTTATGGCCAATGGGAATCTGCCGAGTTCCGGACCTTATGCCAAGCAGGTGAAGAAGGGGATGCAATTTCTACTTGATGCGGCCCAGCCGGACGGCACGTTTCGCGAGAATCCACGTGGGCATTACATGTACAGCCACGGTTTGGGTACCATGGTACTGGGTGAGCTTTACGGGGAGACACAGGATCCGACGATTCGGGCCAAGCTGGAGCATCTGGTGCTCCTGATTATCCACGCTCAAAATCCGGAGGGCGGCTGGCGTTATCAACCGGGATCGAAGGATGCTGATATTTCCGTTACGGTTCCTCAGACGGTGGCGTTATGTGCGGCGCAGCGTGGGGGGATTTCGGTGCCGCAGGTGACGATTGATAAGGCGGTGGCCTACATCAAGAGTTGTTGGAGCAAGGAGGGAGGCGGGGGCTTTTCGTATCAGGCAGGCAGGGGTGGTGGAAGTTTTGCCCGTGATTCGGCTGGGATTTATGGGTTGCAGCTTACCGGTTTGTATGATGATCCGATGATAACGAAAGCTTCCCAAGCTATTATGCGCCGTGTGGAGAATTGTGACAAACCTGGCTGGAATGCGGAGTGGCTTTCTTATGGAAGTTATTACGCCGGGGTGGGGCATTATCTCATTGGTGGGCAAACGTGGAAAAATTATTATGACACATTTGCTCGCGGCTACCTTCTCAAGCATGTCACAACGGAGGGGGATCAGTGCCACTGGGATATTAGTTTGGATAAAAGCGCCAAAGAACTTGGGAACAACTGGCCAACGGCGGTATTCACGACGATATTATCGTTGCCTTATGGGTACCTTCCTCTATATCAACGGTAAGAGTCTGTCTGCATGACTCCCTAGCGGGGCGGGGTTGTTTTTGCGCGGGCTGCCTATTCCGTTTATGTGTTCATCTCCATGAAAAAAGTCTTTCTCGTTTTCTGGATTTTTCTTGGATTCTCCACGGTTGTGTTGAGGGCTGGCAGTGTGTCTTCCCTGTCGTATGGCTATATGACGCAGGGAGATATTTCCGTCCGGGGGAATACGCTGGTGATGGAGAGGGATTCTGCGTTTAAACAGGTGGATTTGAACGATATTTTGGAGGCTGATTTCAACGATACGGATTTTTATTTGGATTATTTTTCGTCTCATGATAATCCGGCGCATCTGCCACCGGATTGGAGGGGGCTGGATATCGGAGAGTTTGTTGTGCCGGGCGCTTTCACCTATGCGGATGGGACGTTGACGGTGAGTGGGTGTGGCGGGGAGGAGGGGAAGAGTAATAGAGCGAAGCATGGAGGGAATGAGAATTTCTATTTTCTTGGCCGTCCCTGGAGGGGGGATGGGCAATGGTCGGTGCATGTGAAAGATCTAGACAGTCAGACGCCGAGGGCGCAGGTCGGAATCATGTTGCGGAAAAGTTATCATCCTGATGAGGATGCTATGTTTGGCTACGATGTCTCAAGTGATGGTGGAATATTATATCTTCGTGGCAAAACGGGTCGGACTACGGAGCGGCGCAGGTATCCCGGGCAAGTTCCCATCTGGCTTCGTCTGACGTGTTTTAATGGAGTTAACATTGATGTGGAGACTTCCACAGATGATAAAAGCTGGGACTTGATTCTGCAGGATACGTTTCGAGAGTTTTCGAGTGATTTGGCTGGTTTTTTTTACAATAGTTTCTCGGCCAAAGATGTTGGCAAGGCTGTGTTGGATCAGATTGCTTTTACTCCTCCACCGGCCCAGCCGGAGACGGTTCTTCCGGGAGTTTTGTTGAGGAGTGGTACGTTTTTGGCAGGTTTGTTTAATGACCTTGATGACAAGAACGGGCAGTTTAATCGAAATGGGAAGCTCGTTACCATGACGACCGATCAGGTTGCTGCGGTTGTTTGGGCGCCGACAACGCGGCAACAGATTGCGTCGGTGGCTTCGCAGGTTGGACTTATCATGAAAAACGGAGATTTTCTGGCGGCGGACTTTTCAAGGGTGAGATGGGACACGGTTGACATGAATTCGCTGCTTCTGGGGCCCATTAATTACAGGGCCGATAATTTAGTTCGAGCGTGTGTGCTTCACCCCGTGTCGCCCAAGTCAGCCAATTATGAAGTGCGACTCAAAGACGGGTCGATTATTTATGCCAGTGGTATGGAAGGTGATATGACGAAAGCGCCCGCCAAAAAGAAAATATCTGCTGCGGAACGCAAGAAGCAACAGGTCACCATCAAGGAAATCTCTGGTATTGATGTGATTGTCAGTGAGGATGAAATTTCGCGTTTTCGTGCCGGTCCGGCGAAGGTGCAACCCCTGATCGGGCTTCCTTGGACGGTGACTCCACCTTCGATTGGGGGGAATCATGCGGCTCATTCCGCTGTGGATCCATCTTCACTTGTGTCATGTTGGGAAGGGAATAATCAGGAGCAAATCATGGCGATAGCGAGTGGGGCAACGCTTCATTTCCCCGTCAAGGGGCAGGTTCACGGAGTGGCCATGCGGATAGCATTGCCGTCCAACGCATCGCCTGATGAGCGGGCGAGCCTACGGATTTTGGCGGATGGCCGGGAGGTCAACCATACTCCCTCAATCAGGAAAGGAAATCCACCTCAGTTTGTTCAGGTCAATCTCTCCCGGTGTCAGACGATAAGTTTTGAGTGTGATGCGTATTCTCCGGATGCCAGGCTTCTGATCATTGATCCTGTGGTCATCCGGAGTGATGAGTAGCACACATGATATGGCGCTCCATCCTGGTGCTGGCGATTTTGGCGGAATCAACCAACCCGCAGCCGGTTCTTCCACCTCCACCGCTTCCTCCTGTGGCTCCAGCTTTACCCCTGGTGCATGAAGTTGGCCCTGATGAGATTGCATTTAAGGGAATTCTTCTGGAAAAAAAGAGGCATCGGATTTCCTTTCCCGCCATGGTGAATCAGCGGGATGGGTTGATTGAATATGTGTTGGTGCAGGAGAATGGGAAAACGCATGAAAGTTTGTTTTCCACCCGGGTGTTGCCCCATGACATTCATGTTGCGATGTTGTTGATCGGTCTCAAGGAGGATGACAAGGGCAAGTCAAAGGAGACGGCTCCTCCATCGGCCATTGATTCCAAGTACCTGCAATCGGCGCCAAAGTTAAAGGGGCCGCCCGTCCTGTTGTCTGTCACATGGACTCAGGGGGGGAAGAGCCGTGAAGTTCCCGTGGAGGACTGGATTTTCAATCTTCAAACCCATCATCCCATGACTCGGGGTTGGTGGGTTTACAATGGGTCGTTTGTCGAGAATGGTGTTTTTCAGGCGGATGAGGAGTTGTCCATTGTCTCCGTCATTACGGATCCAACAACGCTTGTCAACAACCCGAGGAGCGGGTATGATAATGATCAAATCTGGCAAGTTCGAACCGATTCAGTGCCCCCCATGAACACGCCTGTGAATATCAATATAACGCTCGTCGAATCCACACCAACAACCAAGCCATGAAAAATAACCAGCCGACTATTAAAAGATCATCCTTTCTGCGTCTTGTATTTTTGACCGCCTGCTCTCTGGGCGCAGGATTTTCCTCCCTCGCGTCGTTGCGGGCGGAGGGGAAACCTAAAAAGGCAACCGGAGTTTCCAAGGTAAAAGACCGATCCCTGCAACTCGAAATCGAGCATGCGATTGAGAAGGGGCTCGTTTTTTTACAAAGCAAACAGGATGCCGGTGGTTTTTGGTCGAGTGTGGAGTATCCGGCCCTTACGGGTTTGGTTTTGACGGCGTTTGTCAAAGATCCGGCTGCGGATGCGAATGGGAGGTCGGCGCAGTTTATTCAGAAGGGGTATGATTACCTGCTCGGTTGTGTCAAACCGGACGGTGGTATTTATATGCAGGGGCTGGCCAATTATAATACCTCGGTTGCCATGATGGCTCTTCTTGAGGCGGATCCGGTGCGGTACGCTGAAACGATCCAAAACGCGCGAAATTTCATCATCGGTCAGCAGGGGCATTTCCCGTCGGTGGACGGAAAGCCCAGTCCCTATGAAGGTGGAGTGGGCTATGGGGATGACGGCCCCCATTCCGATATGTCCAATACGGCATTTGCTCTGGAGGCTTTGCACAAGATGCAAAGCAAGTCTGACGGCCCTTATCCAGATCCCGGTACGGCTGACGGTGCCAAGGATTTGAACTGGGGGGCTGCGGTGGAGTTTTTGCAGCGGTGTCAGAATCTGCCCAAATATAATAAGCAAGCTTGGGCAAGCGATGATTCGCAAAATGTGGGCGGGTTTGTTTATGACCCGTTGGAAAGCAAGGCGGGTGAGACAACGCTGTCCGATGGGAAGAAGGGACTCCGTTCTTACGGCAGCATCAGTTATGCGGGTCTCATGAGTTACATTTTCGCCCGTTTGAAAAAGGATGACCCCCGGGTGACGGCGGCGTATGACTGGTTGTGCCATAATTATACGGTGGAGGAAAATCCGGGCATGGGGGTTCAAGGGCTTTATTATTACTACCACACGATGGCGAAGGCTCTTTCCGTCTACGATGTGGATGAGTTGTCTGTGGCGGGTGGAAAGAAGGTGGATTGGCGTCAGGATTTGGCGCTGAAGTTGATCAATCTTCAGCAGAATGACGGGTTCTGGGTTAATTCCAACGGGCGCTGGTGGGAGAAGGATCCTGTGTTGGTCACCGCCTATTCGGTGCTTTCTCTGGAGATGATTCACTCGGGTGTTTGACAAGACCTCTGACGTTCATATTCCCGATGAATTACTCTCAAGTCACGGATCTTTATTTTTTGGAGGCTCGATCCCGGCTGATAGATGTGGCTGCGTTTTTGGATCGTGTTGAGCGGAGTGGTGGGCAGGAGGATTTTCGATTGAAATCTTTCCGTGCCGCGTTGAGAGAGTTGACAACCCCCGGTTCCGAGAAGGCGAAAAAGGTGTTGATGTTGCTGAGTGATCCGACCACCGACCCGATCCCGCAGGCGGGGGGAAAATCGGCCTGTGGAGCCTGGCCTGAATTTCAAGGTTGAAGGTTTTCGGAACTGTTTATGCGTTACATAGAACCTCATGCGCACATGGTCAGCCGTGTCACGGATGACTATAGTGCGATGGTGACGGCTGGTTGTCGTGCCGTTTGTGAGCCGGCCTTTTGGGCGGGTTTTGACCGGAGCTCGGTTCAGGGGTTTCGGGATTATTTTTGTCAGTTGACGGAGTATGAGCCGCGACGCTCGGCGCAGTATGGGTTGCCGCATTATTCGTGGCTTTGTCTGAATCCCAAGGAGGCGGAGGACCTCTCTCTTTCCGAGGAGGTGTTGGCGCTTATTCCGTCGTTTCTGGATCGCCCCAATGTTATGGGTATCGGAGAAATCGGGCTGAATAAAAACAGTCGCAACGAGGTTTCCATTTTTGAAAAACATGTCGATCTTGCCGTGCGGCATGATCAGATGATGCTCATTCACACGCCGCATCTGGAGGACAAGTGGAAGGGGACTCACCTTATCGTCGATATCCTCAAGAACCATTCCGGGGTCAAGCCTGGTCGCGTCATCATTGATCATGTCGAGGAACATACGGTGGAGTATGTTTTGGATGCCGGATTCTGGGCCGGGATCACGCTGTATCCTCTTTCGAAATGCACTTCAGCCCGCGCCATCGACCTGGTGGAAATCTACGGGACGCAACGCATTTGGATCAACAGTGCTTGTGATTGGGGAAACAGCGATCCGCTGGCCATTCCCAAAACGGCGATCCTGATGAAGCGGCATGGTCATGGGGAGGAAGTTGTTGATAAGTTGATTTATCAGAATCCCTTGCAGTTCCTCAGTCAAAATCCCAAGTTTCACTTGGATGAAATTCAGGTGTAAGGCCGAAAGGAATGCAGCTGGGGAATCATTGGCATCTGGCCTATTGCACAAATATCCACCGGGGGAATGATTGGGCGCAGACGCTGGCTTCACTGGAGACTCATGTGCTGGCTGTGCGCGAACGGGTCGGCCCGGATCGCCCTTATGGTATCGGTTTGCGATTGAGTGATCTTGCGTCGCGGCAGTTGAGTGGGCCGCCTGTTCTGGAGGCTTTTCGGCAATGGTTGGAGCTGCATCGTTGTTATGTTTTTACCATCAATGGATTCCCGTTCGGGCATTTCCATGGTGCCAGGGTCAAGGAGGAGGTATACCGTCCGGATTGGACTCATCCCGATCGGCTGGCTTATACGAATCGGCTTTTCGATTTGCTCGCGCAACTGTTGCCTGAGGGTGTTGAGGGAAGCATTAACACAGCGCCAGGTTCTTTCAAGGGGTTTGGTGTCACCGGGGAACAACAGGCGCGGATTCGTGACAATCTGTGGAAATGCATTGATCACATGGAACGCTGTTCCCAGCGTCACGGGCGGCATTTGAGTCTGGCGGTGGAACCGGAGCCGCTTTGCTTGTGGGAGACGAGTGGGGAAATGGTTCGTCTCTTTCAAGAGATGGAGGCGGACCGTCCCGGAGATCAACGGCTGCGTGCTTTTCTCGGCATCAATTACGACACCTGTCATCTGGCGGTTGAATATGAAGAGCCTGCGACGGTGGTGGCGGCGTTGCGGAAGGAGGGAATCCGCATCAGTAAAATCCATTTGAGTTCGGCGCTGCAAATCCAGCCGGATCAGGCCGCTCGTTCATGGCTGCGGCAGTTTACCGATGACATCTATTTGCACCAGGTTGTCGCCCGTGGCGGGGACGGGACTCTTTGCCGATACAAGGATTTGGATGTGGCGTTGGAACAACCGCTCACTGAAGACGAATGGCGCATTCATTTCCATGTGCCTCTCTATGCGGAATGTCTGGCGCATGGTCGAGCCACCGCGCCACATCTTCTCGGTTTGCTCGATATTCTTGCCCGGGAGCCGGGACTTTGTTCGCACTTTGAAATTGAGACCTATACGTGGGAAGTTTTACCGAAGGAATTGCGCGCCCAGTCTGTTGTCGAGCAGCTTGTCCGGGAATATGACTGGTGCCTGGATCAATTGGCGCGACGAGGTGTTGTCAGGCGATAGGAGCTTTTTGGGGCGAGATTTATGAGGATGGGAACGTGGCTGATTCTCGGGCGAGTGTCGAACTTGCCCACGGTTTGGTCGAATCTTCTGGTTGGCTGGTGCCTGGAGGGCGGAGGAGTCGATGTCCGTTCGATCACGATTTTGTTGTTCGGCGGGAGTCTGCTCTACATCGGTGGAATGTTTTTGAATGATTTTTGCGATGCGGATTTTGATTCACGTTATCGTCCTGAGCGCCCCATTCCCGCAGGGGTTGTGTCGCGAGGGTTGGTGGGATGGATTGCGGGGGCGGAATTTTTTTGGGGGATGGGATTGCTTTCCATGCTGGGTGGAAAAATCCTGTTGCCCGCATTTTTGCTGTTGGGGTGCATCATCCTCTACGATGTCGTCCACAAAAAAACGTTCCTGGCTCCGTTCCTTATGGGGGCCTGTCGTGTGTTGCTTTATTTTTTAGGAGCGGCGGCGGTGGGGCACTCGTCCGGTACCGGGCTGAATCTGATTCTTGCCGGACTGGCGCTCGGTTTGTATGTGGTGGGGATCACATTTTTCGCACGCAGTGAAAGTCGGCCTGATACGGGCACCCGTTGGTCGTGGATGTTTCTTTTTCTCCCTGTGTTAAATGTCTCTACCGGCGACTCCATCCTGAACGGCCTGTATTTTTTCCTGTTTGCGGGTCTTCTGCTGGTCTGGATGGGCTGGCTTTTGGGTTCGTTTTTTCTGGGGAGTAATCGTTCCGTCGGCAGGGTGGTTTCCGGTTTGCTGGCGGCCATTGTTCTGGTGGACTGCCTGATGGTGGCTCCTGTTCTGGGATTCCAGACGGTGTGGTTCCTGATTTTCTTCGTGCTCGCTATCCTCTTGCAACGAATCATCCCGGCGACATAAGGTTGATTTCCGCATGCAAACGATGACAACTTCCATCGAGCGCACAATCACGGTCCGGTATGCTCATCGCATTTACTTCACCCGCTCGGCCTTTTCGCCCTCAAACCCACTCCTGCGGGAACTTCTTTTGCCTGTAACACGGGATCGCCCGGCGAAAGTATTGGTCGTCATCGATCAGGGAGTGAGGGCTGCCTTTCCTCATTTGGTTGAGGACGTAACGGCTTATTTCTCCGCGTTTCCGGCACGACTCGTGTGCCTGCCATTGTTTTTGGGTGGAGGTGAAGCGGTAAAAAATAATCGCGGGCTGGTGGACTTGATTTATCAGGAAATCGAGCGGGGCGGGATTTGCCGTCATTCGTATGTAATTGGTGTGGGCGGCGGCGCGTTGCTTGATCTGGTGGGTTTTGCGGCGGCAACGGCGCATCGCGGGGTGCGGCACATCCGTTTTCCTAGCACGACTTTGAGTCAGGCGGATGCCGGGGTCGGGGTGAAGAACGGCATCAACGCCTTTGGCAAAAAGAATTTTATCGGGACGTTTTCGCCGCCATTTGCCGTCATCAACGACAGTGATTTTTTGCTTCACCTTCCTGTGGCTGAAGAACGGGATGGATGGATTGAAGCTGTCAAGGTGGCTCTTATTCGGGATGAAGCGTTTTTTAGAGAGATGGAATCGCTTGCAGAACGGTTGACTGCTGGAGAGAGGGATGTCATGGAATGTGTGATTCGGCGGTGTGCGGAACTTCACGTTACGCATATTGCGGAATCGGGTGACCCATTTGAATTCGGCTCTGCCCGTCCGCTGGATTTCGGGCATTGGGCAGCTCACAAGCTGGAGCAAATGTCGAATTTCACGCTCTCTCACGGGGCGGCGGTTGCCCTGGGGGTGTCGTTGGATGTTCTTTACAGTCACAAGAAAGGGATGCTTTCCAGCGAATCGGTGGAGCGTGTATTTGTTCTTGTGCAGAGGCTGGGATTTTCTCTTTTCGATCCTTTTATGAAAAAAAACGACGTGGCGGGAAACAGGGTTTTGTTTGAGGGACTGGAAGAGTTTCGCGAGCATCTGGGTGGGGAACTGACGGTGACGCTGCTTGCTGGAATTGGCCGGGGCGTGGAAGTGCACAAAATGGATACGGATTTATTGCGGGAATGTATTCTCGAATTGGAGCGGCGGTTTGGCTCTTTAGCGGAGACGCGTTGAAAGCGATGCAACGGACGGTCATTCTGAATGTTGTGGGACTGACCCGCTTCCTGATCGGGCCTGACACGCCCCGGCTTCTGGCTTTTTCCAGCAAAGGACAGACGGCATCCATTCGCCCTGCATTTCCGGCGGTGACTTGTACGGCCCAATCGACTTATCTCACCGGGGTATCCCCTTCTCTGCATGGAATCGTGGGCAATGGCTGGTATGATCGTGATCTGGCGGAGATTCATTTTTGGAAGCAATCGAACGCGTTGGTGAACGGCCCGAAGTTGTGGGATAAGTTGCGTGCGCGGGATGCGAGTTTTACCTGCGCTCAGCTTTTCTGGTGGTTCAACATGTATGCTGCGGTTGATTATTCCATCACGCCGAGGCCTCTCTATCCCGCCGATGGGCGGAAGTTTTTTGATGTTTATACCGGGCCAGTCTCGCTACGGGAAAACATAAAGACTGATCTGGGTGAATTTCCTTTTATGCAATTCTGGGGGCCTGCGGCGGGAATCGGTTCATCCAGATGGATTGCTGATTCTGCGCGTTGGATAGAGGAGAAGTTTCATCCCACGCTCGGCTTGGTTTATCTGCCTCATCTCGATTATAATTTGCAACGCCTTGGGCCATGTCATCCAAAGATTCGTGACGACTTGAAGTTGATCGATCAAATTGTCGGCGGTTTGGTCGACTTTTTCCATGACCGCTCGGTGCGGGTGGTCATCCTATCGGAATATGGGATTACCGAGGTGGATACTCCGGTTCATCTGAATCGATTGTTTCGCCGTCATGGGTGGTTGGCGATCAAGGATGAGTTGGGGCTGGAGATGCTGGACTGTGGTGCCAGTAGGGTTTTCGCCGTGGCGGATCATCAGGTCGCCCACATTTATCTGAACGATCGGACTTTGGAGTCGAAGGTGCGCTCGGTTCTTGAGGCGGAGCCGGGGGTTGATTTCGTACTGGATCAACGCGGGCAGGAGGACTGGGGAGTCTGGCATCGTCGCGGCGGCGATCTCATTGCGGTGGCCAAACCGCGCAGTCACTTCACATATTATTACTGGATGGATGATGCGTTTGCGCCGGACTTTGCCCGGACGGTCGATATTCATCGCAAGGCGGGCTATGATCCGGTCGAGCTATTTCTCGATCCATCACTTCGGTGGCCACAACTGAGCGTGGCTGCGTATTTGTTGAAAAAAAAGCTTGGGTTTCGCGGTTTGTTAAAGGTGATTTCTCTCGACGCGTCTTTGGTGAAAGGTTCGCACGGGCGGCGTTCTGAGGATGAAAATGACTGGCCGGTGCTGGTGCTGGATCAACCGCAGCCCTCTGTTGCCAAGACTCTCACGGCGGAAGAAGTCCACGGCGAATTGTTACGTTGTTGTCTCGGATGACGAAACCGATTTTCCTGTGGGAATGCAAAAAAGGAGATGCTCTTTTTCATCGCAGGTGATCTTTGCCTCCACGTCAAAGACTTGTCGAAGTGTATCCGGCGTCAGGACTTGTGCCGGGGTTCCGTCACCAACAATGAGGCCATTCCGCAGGGCGAAGATGTGGTCGGCGTAGCGGGCGGCGAGGTTCAAATCGTGTACGACGAGTACAATCGTTTTACCCAAATTCCGGTTCAGTCGTTGCAGGCAGTCCATGACGTCAAACTGATGGGCCAGATCAAGGAATGTGGTCGGTTCATCCAGAAAGAGGTGATGTGGCGACTGTGCGAGGAGCATCCCGATCCATGCCAGTTGTTTTTGCCCTGAGCTGAGATGACCAAGAAGACGATGCCGGAGTGATTCGATGCCGGTCAGTCGGAGTGCTTCTTCCACTGCGCGGTGATCTTCAGAAGTTAAGGATTCAAACAATCGTCGGTGCGGGTAGCGGCCATGATAGGTCAGTCCTTCGACGGTCAAATCCGATGGAGCGATATTTTCCTGAAAGAGAATGCCGATGTTTTGGGCGAGTTGGCGCGGGGTGAGTGTGGTGATGTCCTGACCGTCGAGCAGGACGCGACCTGTCTCGGGGATGAGTTGGCGGGCCAGGGTCTTGAGGAGTGTGCTTTTGCCGGAGCCGTTCGGGCCGATGAATGCGGTGATTTTACCGGGAGGAATGTGGAGCGATACTTTGTCGAGGATCAACGGTTGCTGGCGCTGGTAACGCACGCACAGGCCTTCGCCAATGAGTCCGGTGGATGGTGTGGCGGGTGGGTTCACAGCTTGCCGATCTCCCGTCGGTGTCTCATCAGGTAGAGAAAGAAAATGCCGCCGAGGACTCCGGTGACGATGCCGACGGGTATCTGCACAGGGTTGAAGGCGAGGCGGGCCACAGCGTCTGCGCTGACCAGCAAGGCAGGGCCGGCGAAGAGACAGCCGATCAGCAATCGTCGGTGCGGGCTGCCGACAAGGTTGCGCGCCACATGGGGGACGATTAACCCGACAAAGCCGACCAACCCGGCCACGGCCACGGAGGAGGATGCGGCAATGATGGCGGTTGCAGCCAGTAGAAAGCGGGTGCGTTCGACCGACATGCCGAGTGCTTTTGCCGCCGGATCGCCCAAGAGCAGCACATCCAGATAGCGTGTGGAGGAAAGGCCTAGTATCACGATGATGACGGTCCATGGCAATATCAGGCGCACTTGGTTCCAATCGGCACCTGTGAGTGAGCCGGTCGTCCAAGCCAGTGCGTTCTGGACGACGCTGAGGTCTTTCGCGAGAAAGAAAATGGCGGTTTGGAGCGACCCGGCAATGGCGGCCACGATGACCCCTGCCAGTACGAGACGAATGGGGCTGGTGCCGTGGTGCCATGCAATCATGTAGACGAGAAGAAACGCGATGCTGCCGCCCATCATGGCGACTAGAGGGAGGTGCGGCCCGAGTACGGGATAAAGCACCAGCACGATGAGGATGGCCAGGCCCGCACCGGAACTGACGCCGAGAAGATAGGGGCTGGCCAGTTCGTTGCGGGTGATAGCTTGGAAGATGCTGCCGGAGTAGGCCAGATTGATGCCGACCAATACTCCCACGAGGAGACGTGGCAGCCTTACGTTCCATACGATCAGGGTTGTTGTTTCAAGTGGTGTTGGATTGGGGAGGCCGAAGGCATGGGACAGATGTTCGCCCAGAAGCAGGCGCAGAAGGACGGATGGCTGTTGCCAGACTTGGATGGAGGTGATGGCGGCGAATACCTCGCGGCAGGTCATGGAGTACGAGCCGACGGTGATCTGTGCGATGGCTGACAGAAATATGATGCCGAGCGATGCAAGGATCAGCAACGGTAGGGAGTTGCGGTTGTGGCTGGGAGCGATCATGGTTTCTCTGGGGTATTCCCATTCAATATATGGGCGACGACGGTGCGGTCGAAGAGTTGTTCTGCGGGGGGGTATTGCTGGTCGTCACGGTAGGGGCCAAAGATGTCGGGATAAATTTGTTTGGCAGCCATTTCAATTTGAAAGAGGTAGAAGATGGGGCCTTGAAGGGGAGTGCCGCCGGGATAAATGCGACCTTCCCGAAAAGCTGTTATGCGCTGTGCGAGCGGGTTGTCCTTGAGTTTGAGCAGTTGTTCGTAGCTGGCCCGGGATGTTGCGGATTTGGATGCCGGATAAATGGCGAAAGGCATGATCAAGACATCGGGATTCAGCGCCAGCAGACCTTCCATATCGAGCGTCGCTCCCTGCCCACCCTCGCTGTAGGTTTTTGCCTGAATGGAGGCGAAGGCGTCGCGCGCTCCGACATCGCGGTATTGGGCCTGTCCGAATCCGCCGTGCAGCAGACTGTAGGGCAAGAACTGGCCTTTGCTGTAAAAGACCAGGCCGACGCGAGGACGTTTCTCCAGCGGTGGCAGTTTGGTCTGGATGTCGTGAACAAGCTTGTCGTAGACGGCTTTGAGCTGGGCGATTATTTCCGGGCAGCGATAGACTTGGGCGACTTTTTCGGATAATTCCCAGACGGTGTAATATTCGTAGGGTTCCTTGCCGGGGTAGCTGTTTTCACGGCTATAACGGTTGGCGAAAAAGGGGCCGACGTTGCGGGCGATTTCCTCGACATCCGCCGGACTCCAGCCGCGACTGCGTACCAGTTGCAACGGGTCAATGTGATGGACGTCCGCGTGCAGGGAGTAGAGTAATTCCTTGTCGAACATGCCGCCCGAGCCGGAGAGGTAGGTGAGGCGATGGGGGTCGAGTCCCACCTGGACATCGGGCAATTGTGCATAGAAGCCGTCGAAGAAGTTGCCCTCGTAGCCGGTGGCGATGAGTTTGTGATCTTGTCGGACGGCGACGAGCATGTCGTTGTAGTTGGCGTCCTGGGTTACTATTCGTTGTGGGATGTGGTTAAAGTGTACCGTGCCCATGGGGGACATGGTGACGGAATACGGGGCGGATTTTGTGGACGTGTTGGTCTTGGCTGATTCGACGCGGAAGAGGGGGCTGGTGTCCCAATCGACGGTGGCGAGGAGGATGGCGATTATCCCGGTTGCAATCAGAAGTACTGCCACCGTATACAACCTGATGGTTCGGCTCATGGCCCTTTTCGACCGACGATGATAAATGGAGTGCTACGAAAGGGTTTTAGTTCCTTGTTCCGTTTGTTTAGGGCGGTGCGGGCGGCAATCACCTGGTCCATGGGTATCCGCCGGATGTCGCTCAATCCAACGGCTTCGAGTAGGACGATCAGATCTCCCGGCGTATGGTGAACGAAGGGAAGTTGACGGAGGATTTCTTTGTGGCGTTTTTCGGTTTGAGTGAGTGGTTGATTGTTCTTTCGCCGGGGGTGGTGTTTGGGGTCGGTTGAGTGTTCGTGCCCGATCAGGATGATTCGTCCGCCGGGGCGCAGGAGGTGAACCCATCGCCGCATGGTATAGCCCGGATGGGGGAGGGTGAAGAGGACGAAGCGGCTGGAGATGACGTCGAATTTTTTCTTTTGGAACGGAGGGGCTTCCACATCGCCTTCGATGAAGGTGATCTTCATTTTTTTTTCCGCAGCGGAAGCCCGGGCAGCTTCGATCATGGGTGTGGAAAAATCGAGTCCGGTGGTGGCGTATCCCATTTCCGTCCACAGTTGTGCGATGGTGCCGGGGCCGGTTCCCGCATCGAGCACATTCCAGACGGGGGTGTCGGCCACGGCCTGATGGAGTGCGGAAGTCCATGCGCGACGGCAGAACGGGTCGGTGAATTCGGCGTTGAGGCTGGAGCCCATCCAGACTCGCACACGTTCGGGAAGGCTCCATCGGTGGCGGATGTTTTGCTTGAGTTCGGTAGCGGCAAGCGTCATGGCGATTTAGAATGACAGGCTGACTTTTCCGGTGAAGGTAAGGGGTTCGCCCGGGTCCGCCATTGCAGATCCGGAAGAGCCTCCTACCGATTCATAGTAAGTCGTGTTGAGGATATTGACGACATTGAGCTGGAAGGTCATCTCCTGTCCAGAGGAAAGAGGAAGCATGTACCATGCGGCTGCGTCCCACCGGGCATAGCCGGGCATGTTAAAGGTATGACTGTTGTTGGCGGAAAAGTCGCTCGAGGCAAAGACGCCGGAGCCGAGGCCGAAATGTTTCAGGGGGCCGTCGAGAAAATTGTATTTCAGCCAGATACTGCCGCTGTGTTCGGGGATGCCCACAAAAGGTGCACCCACGGGAGGAGCGCTGGTGGTTTTGGTGTTGGATTTGATGGTGGCGGTGTCGGTATAGGCGTAGCTGCCGATGACCTGGAGTTCTCTGGTGATCTGTCCGGTCATGTCGTATTCGACGCCTTGGCTGCGCTGAGTGCCGCCGTTCATGTTGTAGTAGCCGGAGCCGTTGGGGTGATCCAGATCGGCGATCACGACGTTGTTCTTGGTGATCTGGTAGGCGGCGGTGGTGATCAGGAGTTTCTTTTCGAAGAGGGAGAACTTCAGGCCGCCCTCGTATTGCAGTCCGGTGGTGGGCGAGAGTGGCTGCCCCAGGTAGTCGGTGCCATAACTGGGGTAGAAGGAGGTGCAGATGTTCATGTAGGGGGACATCCAGGGGGTGACATCGTACATGATGCCGACGCGACCGCTGAAGCCGAGATCTTCCTGACGGGTTGCTCCTGTCGGCCCGGTTTGGCTGCTGGCGTTGTATTGGTGGGCGTGATCCATTCTGCCTCCGAGCAGAAGGTGAAGGTGATCATCCAGCACCTTCATTTCCTCCTGTAAATAGGCACCCTCGCTTTGGGTCAGGGTGTTTTGTTCATGAGCGGCAGGTGTGGGATTGAAGTTTCCGTCGGGATAGAGGGGACTATAAACGTTGATGGTGGTCAGGCTTTGAGTGAGGCCGTCATAATAATAGTCGCTGCTGGACAGTTCCACGCCTCCGAGGATTTGGTGGCTGGTGGGGCCGAGGTCAAATTTCCACACGCCTTCCGTTGCCGAGTCAAATTCGAGGTTATTGAATGAGGAGGCGTCGTATCTTGGTGTTATCAGCCACTCGCCTCCGGTGAGTGAGGGATTGCCAAGGCGGACGGCGTCCATTTGCGAGTCGAAGTAGTGCAGCATAAACTTTTCGCGGACGGTAAAGTCATCCGTTACTTTGTTTTCCAGATTGGCTCCGAAGACGGTGTCGTCGATGTACTGGGTATTGCGGCTGTTGGGACCGGAGAGGTTTGCGCTGGTGGAGGTGGTGGCCATGCCGTTAATGATGGGGACGCCGGAATCGACGGGACGGTTGAGATGCTGGTACCAGGCCCAGAAGGTGGCCGTCGTGTCCTCATTGGGTTTCCAGGTAATGCTGGGGGCGGCGAAGCCTTCTTTTTTATGCAGAAAATCCCGGAAGGAATCGCTTTCCTGGTAGGCTCCGATCATCCGGTAGGCCAGGTCCTGATTCGTGCCGATAGGGGTGGTCGTATCAAATTCACCACGGTAAAAATTATAGCTGCCGAACTCGGCGGAGACAGTGTTGTTTGTGCTGAAATCCGGCAGGCGTGGAATGATGTTGACTATGCCGCCGACTTCCATCGCGCCGTACATGGTGGAGGCGGGGCCTTTGAGAACTTCAAGTTGTTCAACGCCTGCCATATCCACGGGAGGCATGGTGTGAGAGAGGGTGCTCCCACTGATGATGCCGTTGAGGTAGGTTTGCTGCTTGAAGCCTCGGATGTCGGCATTTTCAAACTGGATGCCATTTCCCTGGTCGTGCTCGGTGGCGACGCCGCTGACGTTCCGAAGGGCGTCCTTGGTTCGGAATATACTCTGATCCTGGATGACGTCTCGCGGGATGACTTCGATGTCGAGAGGGGTTTGAGCGATGGGGGTGTCGGTGCGTGTGGCCGTCGTGGCGGTTGTGGTGGTGTAGCTGCCCGTGCTGGTGTTGTTGGTGGATTCACGTTCGCCGGTGACGATGACGGGTTCCATCTGTGTGACGCTGTTAGTCTGCGCAAGGAGCTCTGTATCCGATGGGGCGGGAGGTGTCGGAATGTTTACTTTTTCCGGGGTGGCCGAGATGGCGGAGGTATTGGTGCTGCCCGTCTGGGCGTAGGCGGCGCAGTTTATGATCGTGGCAAGGAACAGGCAGGCCAGGAGTTTCTTGGTCATGAGGAGCCTTGTGGAATTAGGCATGTTGGCTAGGAGAGGCGAGGTAGTCATGATTGTCGAAAACGAGACGATTTCACAACCGAACTTCAAAATAAAGAAAATTGAATATGTAAAACTTTATTTACAAAAAATATAAAATTTATTGACGGAAAAATTTTGAAATCTGGCTGTGATGCGTAATCCATGAAACAACTTTACATATAGTGAGTGTCACGCCAGATTTGCGGGCATGGCAAGAACTGCTGCATTACCGAGTGGATTTGAAAAGATCGATTTCAAGAAACATCATAGAGCCAGTCACACGGAACAGGGGAAAAAGAGGTGTCTGGCGATGAGGCATTTGCAAAAAGGCAAGACAGTGGAAGAGGCCGCGCAGGCCGTGGGGCAGAGTCGGCAAAGCGTCCATCTGTGGCTCAGGTGGTTGGCTCAGTCCGGAGTGGAACGGTTGATCGGGAAAGTGAAGGGACGGGGTCGTAAGAGCCTGCTTCAAGGAGTCGATCCAAAGGAAATCCAGCAGTCCGTGCACCAGTTACAAAAAAATCATCCGAGAGGATCGCTCACGGGACGTGAGATCCAAAAGCACTTGGAGTCACGTTGGGGAAAGCGTTACAGCCGTTCAGGAGTGTACGAAGCGCTCAAACGTCTGGGATTATCCTGGGTCAGCTCCCGCTCCATCCATCCCGATGCAGGTTTGCAGGCACGGGAGGTATTGAAAAAAGCTTCTGGCAAAAAGTCCAAGAAGCCTTCTCCAAGACCATATCACTCGAAAAAGTTGGAATCCGCTTCCAAGACGAACACCGCGTCGGCCAGCAAGGGACATTGACCCGAGTGGACAATACGGGGAACACGCCCTCGCCCCCTCCTACAACAACAATACCTCCACGCCTACATTTTTAAAGGTTACCACAAGGAAGCTGCCATTCTCTCCTTCCTTGGCCTTCATATTCTTGGGTCGTGCAGGCTCTATGTTCGAGCCCCTCTTGTCTTGAAGAAGAAACGCTTTCGCTTGCCGTTTCCCCGACAACCTTCTATACGATTGGGATGATTTTCGCTTTTGTTCGCCTTTGCGTAGAGGATAGCATTTCCCACGCGCGTCCGTCATCAAGCCCTTTACGGTATTCTGATTGATTTGCCGTAAGTTATTGTAGTTTTATATGCGTCCGTAGCTCAATTGGATAGAGCGTCGGCCTCCGGAGCCGAAGGTTGTGGGTTCGACCCCCGCCGGGCGCAGTAAATATTTGAAACAGGCAGCTTATAAAAATACCGTGCAAGCCGCGCTTTCTCCCTTCGTAGTTGGTTTTGACGCTATCTAGAACCTATTGCAAAAGTCTTTTAAGGCATATCCAGGCACAAGCCAGAACCAAAAGAGCCTCGTACATATAGGCGTAATACTCAAAACGCAAAGTGAGGCGGCGGAAGCCGTTGAGCCAG
>Ga0187810_10000129_pt1 | contig 35430 bp, 31 predicted proteins | sample NC_wetland_sal_i_9_FD_132963 | JGI IMG/M metagenome (GOLD analysis project Ga0187810, IMG submission 132963) | Wetland sediment microbial communities from Neuse River Estuary, North Carolina, USA - ASW_5 | ecosystem: Environmental > Aquatic > Freshwater > Wetlands > Sediment | place: USA: North...
GGAGCTGCATCACCAGTAAAATCACAGGCCTTGTGAATATCGCTCACACCCCTTGGCTCCTGCTTTTTACTCGTTATCAGGAACTTACACAAATCACTCTGTCACTTAACTGGACAGCAGTGATAAATTATAAATCGTGCGCCGATATTGTTTCAAGATGTTTTCCAATGGGGGAAAGCCCAAAATACCATTCCGGTTTGGTATTATCCTCCGAACCTGAGGGGGGCTTGGCGGGGTGCAGAAAAACGATCAGTGGGTGGCGGTCGGTTGCGGCCCGTAATTGGGAGCTGCCGATGGCGCATCGGAAGGAGATGGCGATGTCACCGGAGCAACAACGGAGGGCGACGACGAAGGGGCAGGCGATCCAGCGCTTGGAGGAGTGTTGTCGGAGGGAGGGGGCGGCGGCGCGAGAAGGCCGCGGATTTTATCGCGGAGAGCGTTCCAGTGATTGTTGTACTGGGCAATATCATCGGTCAGCACACGCTGAAGTTCTTCGCGGCGACGGACTTCTTCATCCAGTCGTTGTTGGAGGAGTTCATTCTCCCGGGTGAGAACTTTCATGTAATTATTGGCGACTTCAACGCGGCTCTGGGCCTCGGAGAAGGCTGCGCGGAGTTGCTGATTCTCATCCATGAGGCGATTGAGTTCAGACTCGACCTGGCCTGCAAGCTGCTGAAGACCGCTCGTCGCGTGGGGTGCTGAGGTGGCAACATTCGCAACCTCAGGTTGAGGCTGAGGAATGTTGGTGTAGTTGGGAGCCATTCCGGCATCTGCCGTTGGCATATGAACAATGGGAACCGATCCGTCGTTCGATGGAGGAGGGGTGTTGTAACCCGACATGGAAGTATAGGGACGGGGTTGATAAGGTGGCGGGGTTGCCGTCGTAGGATTCGGCGGAGTATAGGGGGTGGAACCATTTGAGGGCGGGTAAACGAAGGTGGCGTTGGGCCGGGGCTGGGTATTATTCACGACGGGAGAAGGCGTTGTCGTTGGCGCAGGTTGCTGGTTATAGGTATAGGTGGGATGGGGCTGCTGTTGATTGCCGGAAGAATAATCCGTTTCAACATTGGGTGATCTGAGGGCCTGGAGTTTGGTCTGAGCGTAGTTCAGGCGGAAGCGGACGATGTCAGTTTCCCAGTCGGGGTACTGCTGCTGGAAATTTTTCAGCTGGGTGATGATTTCCTGATACTTCGCGGTGGCGTCTTCACGATTTCCGGCACTCTCGCTTGCTTCCGCTTTGGAGATCAGATCGTAGATTTGCCGATACGCATCCTTCGGGTTATCAGACTGAGCGTGCAGGGAACTAACTCCTCCAACGAGGAGCAACATAATTATAAAAGAGACGTATTTACCCATCCAAGGAGTTATTCAGCACAACTTTGGGCTGAATGCAAAGCAAAAAACCAGTCTGCCTGCAAGCTCACCCTCCAGAGATGAGGGACGGGCATTCCCACAGGAAGAATCCCGAGGGCTGTGATTTGCCGGGTTAAGTGTAAAATAATATTCACGCAAAAAAATGGACTTAACCACCGACTTCGCGTTTGGCTTCATCCGCCAGAGGTGTGCTGAGGTAACGCTCACCGGTACTGCATGCGACGGTGACGATGAGTTTTCCTTTGTTTTCGGGGCGTTTGGCAAGCTCGAGGGCGGCAAAGACATTCGCTCCTGTCGAGATGCCGACGAGGAGTCCTTCTTCCTTCGCCAAGCGGCGGGCTGTGGCAAATGAGTCTTCGTTCGAGACGGTCAGGACATCATCGACAAGTTCAAGGTTCAGGTTTTTCGGGACGAAGCCGGCTCCGGTTCCCTGTATCTTGTGTGGGCCCGGTTTCAAGGGTTCACCACGGCGGGTTTGGGTGATGACGGGGGAGTCCTTCGGCTCGACGGCGATGGCTTTGAAATTTTTATTCCGCGATTTGATCACCTCGGAGACTCCGGAGAGGGTTCCGCCCGTGCCGACGGCAGAGACGAAGAGATCGACCTTGCCATCGGTGTCTTTCCAGATTTCTTCGGCAGTGGTGTTACGATGGGCTTCCGGGTTGGCGGGGTTTTCAAACTGCTGGGGTATCCACGAGTTGGCAATTTCCTTCTTGAGAGCCTCGGCCTTGTTGATGGCTCCGCGCATGCCTTCGGCGGCAGGGGTGAGGACGAGTTTTGCTCCTAAAATGGCCAGGAGGGTGCGGCGTTCCAGACTCATGCTTTCGGGCATGGTGAGGATGAGTTTGTAGCCTCGTGCGGCGGCGACAAAGGCAAGGGCGATGCCGGTGTTGCCCGATGTCGGCTCGATGATGGTCGTTTCCGGGGTGAGAATACCGGCTTTTTCCGCAGCGTTCACCATGGATGCGCCGATGCGGTCTTTGACGCTTCCGAGGGGGTTGAAAAACTCGCATTTCAGTGCGATTGTTGCGTTCACGCCGGATGCGATATGGTTAAGTTTGACGAGCGGGGTACGGCCAATAGTATCAATAACGTTATGAAAGATAGGCATCGTGCAACTCCTTGTTTACTTGTTTGATAGACATAGTCGTATTAGAATATTTGTCAACCTATGATTTTACCAACCAAAGCAGTCATTTTAGCCGCCGGGAAAGGTACCCGGATGGGCGAGATTACCAAGACTCTTCCGAAGCCGATGGTGGAGGTTCACGGCAAGCCCATCCTCCAGCACATCATCGACGGCCTCCGAGAGGCAGCCGGGATCAAGGAGTTCTTCCTCGTCATCGGACACCGGGGGGAAGTCATCCAGGAATATTTCGGGGATGGATCGAGCCGGGGACTTCATATTTCCTATGGCCGACAGGCGGTGCAGGACGGAACGGGACGCGCTCCCGAAGTGGCCAGGGAATGGCTGGGCGAGGCGAGTTTTGTCCTGAGCTACGGAGACATCCTCATGGGTGCGGCGGAATATCAGGGGATGGTGAAAGCCGCCGATGCGGATGCCGTGATTTCGGTAAAAGCGGTGGAAGACTTATCTCATGGCGGGGCTGTGATTTTCGACGATGACTTTTACCTGACTGACATCATTGAAAAAGGTGCCTCGACGAACGCGAAGACCCGCTGGCTCAATGCCGGGGTGTATCTCTTTCCGCCGCGTCTTTTCGAGTTCACGTTAAAGCTGGAAAAGTCTCCCCGGGGGGAATATGAATTGACCGACGCCCTGAAGGCGATGGCTGCGGGCGGGATGAAGATTTGCGGTTATAAAATCGAGCGGGAATGGGTGGACGTCCGGGACCCGGTTATTCTCAAGCAACTGAATGAACCTTCTCCCGCTCCCGTTCCTTCTCCTTCACCTTCGGCAGGGTGAAGAAAACCGTTGTCCCCTTCCCCGCTTCGCTTTCAGCTCTCACTTCTCCTTTGTGGAGGCGGATGATTTCGCGCACGATGGTCAGCCCCAGGCCCGTGCCACCCATGTCACGGGAGCGGGCCTGATCGACCCGGAAAAATCTTTCAAAAATCTGCGGTATTTTTTCCGTCGGTATGCCGATCCCGCTGTCCCGCACAAAGAAGGTGAGTATGGTCTCCTCTTGAGAGCAACCGATCTCCACATGGTCATTCGGGCGTGAGTACTTGAGGGCGTTTTCCAGGAGATTGTAAAACACCTGTTCGATGCGCATGGGGTCAGCCATCAACACGCTGCCGGGATCGACCCGTTCCAGGGAGAGCGTGCAGGGTTTTTTGTCGAACTGCGGTTTCCAGTCATTGACGATCTGCTCCATGAATTCCTTCACGCGGATGGTTTGCGGATTCATCGTCACCGCCCCGGACTCAAACCGGGAGAGAGTGAGCAAGTCTTCCACAAGAGCGTTCAGTCGGTTCGAGTGACGGTGGAGTACGTGGCTGATGCGCTGGGCTTCCGGGGTGAGCCAGGAGGGATTGTCCAGCAACATTTCGAGATATCCTTTAAAGATGGAAAGCGGTGTACGCAATTCATGTGAGACGTTTGCGACAAACTCCCGACGGACGTCCTCGACCTGTTTGATGGGAGTGATGTCGTGGAAAACAGCAACGACGCCGCGCCGTGTCCCGGCCTCGGTGAGCGGGCTGGCATTCATCTGGAGAATTCGGCGGGAGCGGGCGTCTCCCTCAAATAATTCGAGCACGATGTCCTCCCGGAGTCTTTCGCCCTTTTGCATCGCGGCCTCGACGATCTTCTGCACTTCGGTATTGCGCAGGGATTCCATGATGGTCCGGCTCACGGGAGTCGTCGAGAGATGAAAAAGCCGCACCATCTCCTCATTGGCCAGGATGATCCGGTTCTCCGCGTTGGTGACCATGACGCCTTCCACCATGCTCGTGAGAATCCCGCGGAGATTGAATTCATCCGCCGCCACGTGGCGGGAAAGGCGGGCCAGAAGCCTATCGACCTGTTCCAAGTCATGGATGATCCGGGGAATCCCCGCAGCTCCATCGGCCACATAGCCGGAGCCACGCCGTCCCTGAGCCAGATCCGAGACAAGCTCACGAAGTCGCTGCAAGGGCTGGTAGATGCGAAAATAATAGAATGCGAGAAAGCCCGCAAGCCAGAGCAAGAGTATGATGACAAGGATCCAGGCAATCATATTTTAGAACCTGTATGAAAATAGGGAAGCCTGGCGCCGGGAGGGATTTTGGCTTTCTGGCGAGGAACGATAAAGGAGCTTATAGGACGGTCTTTCTGCGAGTGAAGAGTGAAAAAAACAGAAGTCAAAAGAGCCCCGGCCCGAAGGATTGCCGTGGCGGCCCTTTGGCTTCGCTGCTCGTCGGTCAAAGACCTAGGGTATTCTCCCTCCTCACGTCTGACCATACGGCCAAGGGCACGAGCAACGGCTGGCTTTCCTATTTTCATACAGGCTCTTAACTTTTGCATGGGATAGGTTGCGATCACACATGCGAGGCTAGCCCCCATGGCAAAAAAAACCAAGCGTTCCGCTACAGGAGCATGTCGGTCATGCGGTAGCCGACTCCGCGCACGGTTTCGATGTACGCGGAAGCATCACCCATTTTTTCCCGCAGGCGGCGGATGTGCGTATCGACGGTGCGCGTGTCAATGGCGCTTTCATATCCCCAAACATCATTGAGCAAACGTTCGCGGCTCTGGACACGTCCCTTGCGATCCATCAACATGGCGAGAAGTTTGAATTCCGTGGCGGTCAGGTCGATCACCTTGGTCTTGACGGAAACCTGATGGCGGGCATGATCCAAAGCGATATCTCCGACCCGGACCATTTCTCCCGGGGGAGTGGTCGGCGGCTGGCTCCGGCCAATCACTTTTTGAACGCGCAAAATCAATTCGCGAGGGCTGAAAGGTTTGGAGACATAATCATCCGCCCCGAGTTCCAGTCCCACGATCCGATCCACTTCACCCGTTTTGGCGGTCAGCATGATGATGGGGATGTCGCTGGTGGTCGGTTCTTTTTTCAGGGCCTTGCACACTTCCAAGCCCGACATCTGCGGCAACATCAGGTCGAGAATCAACAGGGAGGGCTGTTCCGTCCGGGCCATTTGCAGACCGGATGCCCCGTCGTTTGAGCTGACGACATCAAAGCCTGCGCCACGCAAATTCATGGCAATAATGTCCACGACATCCGTTTCGTCATCAATTACGAGGATTTTTGAGCTCATGAACGTGTCAAACCAAAGCTGAAATTCTCCATTCCGACAAGCGAAATGAAAGTGTGCAAGACACTCCGCCAGTAATAAGTTAAAATGTCAATGTTTGCATCCATTAAAATCGATGACGTATTTTCAAGAACCACAACCGGAGCGAATCCAGTCTCCATACGGCTTCCATTCCGCGGTGACCGGGATTTGCAGAATTTCGGGACATTCGTAGGGATGGTGCTGGCGGATGGCTGTGACGACGGCCCTGAACTGACTCTTCAGCGTTTTGATGAGCAGTTGGCATTCACCGGACTTTTCCCGTTTCCCCTTCCAGACATAGTGGGACTCGATTCCGGGCAGGATGGCCACGCATGCCGCCCGTTTTTCCCTGAGCAGAGTGTCGGCCAGTTTGCGTCCCACCGTACGGTTGGGAACGGTTGTCAAAATCAGCGTGAGGGAACGACTCATCGGAGTAAATCTTTCCTGTCCTTAAGAGCCATCTTCTTCGCGACATGAACCGGGGCAAGCTTTCTTTTCTGGAAAAACCACCATCCGTAAACGAAATTACTCCCCGTAGAGGAGGAAAGGCTTCCGCTCCACCTTCCAACTTTGAATCCCTGGCTCCCAGAGCCCGACGATCTGTTTGAAACTTTGGCCATATAAAATCATCATCCGGGGGGCGTCGGTGCCGTTGATCTTGTCGAACATCAACATCGGGTCATTTACTTTCCGCACGAAATAATCTCTCTTGGGAAAGCGCATGCGGATGTACGGGAGGGCGTAAAAGGGAAGTGATGTCAGATTGGCGGCGGCGTGGGGATCAATCGTCAATTTCACCCCGGAATAGGTCGTGTCCCTGTATTTCCCGGCGATGGGTTGAAAGCTGTACGGCTCAAATTTCACGCCGGGGAAATCCCCTTTTTCCATGTAGCGCAGGAACTCCTGCGAATCGATCCCTGTGCTGGCAATCACATCAAAGGGAAAACGATCGTTGGCCCCGTTGCTGATTCCCAGTTCACCCAGCACTCCCGTGGCCACATATCCCCGTGCGGCGGCGGGAGTCGGGATATTCGGAGAAGTCTGCACCCATTTCAGCCCGGTGTCTTCCCACACCATGGAACGCCGCCAACCTTTCATGGGGACGACGACGAGATGGCACGGCCTTTTTAAGTAATGGTGATTGGCCCAAAGGGCCAGTTCCCCCACCGTCAACCCGTAGACATACGGAATGTCATAGAGACTGACAAACGAACGAAAATGAGAATCAAGCCGCGCCCCCTCGATCCGTTCACCACCCAGGGGATTGGGCCTGTCGAGCACCATCACTTCGACCCCGTTTTCCTGTGCCGCCTCCATGACGTAGCCAAGGGTGCTGATAAAGGTGTAGGAACGCACCCCGATGTCCTGAAGATCGAAAACGATGCAATCGAGCCCGTCCAGCATCTCCGGGGTTGGCTTTCGGGTTTTATCGAAAAGCGAGTAAACCTTCAGTCCCGTCTCCGGGTCCCTTTGACTGGCAACATATTCGCCCGCCGGAGTCCTGCCATCAATCCCGTGTTCCGGCGCAAAAAGGGCAACGAGCTTCACTCGCGGCGTCTCGCGCAATATTTCGATTGCCGAACGCCCGGCAGAATCGACTCCGGCTGGATTGGTCACCAGCCCGATCCTTTTCCCCGCCAGACCGGCAAAGCCGCTGGCCTCCAGTTGATCAATGCCAAGGCGGATGATGGGGGCGGCAGCCCCCTGCAATCCGGAAAGCCCCCACACGACGACGGCGACGGTTAAAAAAGCCTTTCGCAGATTCCAGAACGCCAGCATGCCTGATCAGAGCCGGATTTTAATACCGAGGCGGATGTAGGTGGGCTGATCCAGATTTTCCCCGTTGGGATGAATCGTCGGGTCGGCCTTTTCGAATCTTCCCCTCAAGGTCTTCACATCAAAGGGCAGTTCCACTTGTTCGTTGAAATATTTCTGCTGGCGGTGACTCTTGCGGGAAATGCGGGCTACCGGAGTCGCCGGACCTGCGACCTCCTCCTTCTCTTCCAACGGAGCGGACGCCGAGACACCATCCTCGGACAATTCTATTTTTCCACCTTTTTCCAAATCATGAGGTTCATCGACGACCACTTCGTCCTCTCCTGAACGAATGGCCAGAAGGGTCAGCTGAAGGCGTCCCTGCATGGCCGGATTGATCGCCACGCCTGTATTCACGTGCATTTCAATGGGCAGTTCCTTGCGAAGCTGCTCCATCAGCTTCTGATATTCGCTCACCGGCATTGATGCCCCGCCCTCAACAAACGCGACGAGACGATCCGCCTTTCTCCAACCGTGACCGTCGAGGAAAAGCGGGCTGCCAAGGGCCTGGAAAATGGCGTCCTTGCCCGCACCTTCCTCAAACCACGCACCGGCTCCTCCCCAGACATTTTCCAAATCCCCTTTGCGGGAGACGTATCGCCCGAGTGTCTCGATCAAATGATCCCCCGTCATTTCCGCGATGCTCGGCATCCGCAGGAGTTGCGCCAGACTGCGAACGATCAGCGCCACATTCTGATTGAGAATCCCGAAAGCTCCACGCATGTCCTCCTGGGCTTCAGGAACATGGACGATGCGCTCATTGGAAAACAAAAGCACCGCATCCGCCTGCTTGCGCAATTCCGTGGCGGCATCTCGAGCCAGTGCCACCCGACGGCGACCTTCGCCCATCAGTGGCGTGATTCCCACCACAACGGTTTTGATCCCCATCTCCCGCAGACAGGTGATCAATGCCGGAGTCACCGATGTGCCGGTGTCGCCTCCGAGTCCGCAGACCAGCACGGCGATGTGAACGCCCGTGAATATTTTGTGAATCTCATCGATCTCGTCATCCACCAGTGTGGCGCAAATCTCCGGGTCTCCCCCGGCGCCAAGTCCACGCAGGAGTATCTTTCCCATGAGTACCCGGTGGTTTGAAACACTCGCGGCATGTGTCTGCTGATCTGTCTCCAGGCAGACGATGTTTTCGCTGCTGTTGGAATCGAGAATGATCCGGTCGATCACGTTGGTTCCCGCACCGCCAATGCCAATCACTTTGACCACGCGTTCAGCCTCTTCCGGCTGTTCATGCGCAAAAGCCCCGTTTCTTTTGAATTCGATCATGTCATTCCCTCCTTAGAATAATCCGACGGACTTCAACCACTCCGTCATCGTTTGAGTTATTTTGCGCCAGCCTCCTTGACGCGGATTTTGAAGCTGCTTCTCCTGCTCGTACAGCAGCAGGCCCAGCACCGTCGAAAGATCGGGACGCTTGCTGTATGCCTGCGAACCAAGAAACGCGTGTTCGTGCACCATCGTCACCGGCGCGGTAAAAACCTCCTGGGCCAGTTGCTGCAAGCCCTTGATCTGCGAAGCCCCGCCCGTCAGGAACACTCCGGCATGCACCTGCGACCACAGACCGGCATCCTCCATATCCCGCTCGATGAGCTGGAGCAGCTCTCTCTGGCGCGCATAGAGGATTCGAGTCATTGATTCACGGTAAATCCAGCGTTCCTCGGAAGTCATGTCCTTCTCGATGAGGATGCGTTCTTCCGGCTGGTGCCCGTCCATAAAAAGGTTGCCGTGCTGTTTTTTCAGATTTTCAGCCTTGAGATACGTGAGCCGCAAACCGACGGACAAATCCTGCGTCAGGTGATCGCCACCGACACCCAGCACCCCGCTGTGAACGATCGATCCGTTCACATAGACGATGTAGTTTGTCACACCGGCTCCGAGATCAATCGCCACGGCACCCCGCTGCCGGGTCTCATCATCCAGCACCGCCCGGGACATCGCAAAGGAGGCGAGGGCGTATCGGTTGACATGGACACCCAGTTGCCCCACGCACCGGGCAGTCGTCAGAAACCGGGTCTTCACGCCGTATGCCAAATGGTAGAGAGCCTCAAGCGTATGGGAAACCTGCCCGATCGGTTCGCGCACGGGAGTCCGGTGATCGAGCAAATACTGCTGAGCCTCAAGGAAGATGAAGACGTGGTCGGATGAAATTCCCAAATGCTCCGCGAGATTTCTCAACTCATCCAGATGCTCGCCGGTGATGATCCGCTCCTCGTCGCAAATCACCGTGCGAACACTGTCCGTCCGGGATTTGATGTGCAGCCCGCTCAGCGCCAGGGAGACTTCGCGGATTTCCACGTCCGTCTCCTTTTCCGCCTTGTGGAGCGCCTGCCGGATGCAGGCCTGGGCGTCGTTGAAATCGACCACCTCCGCCTTTCTCAAGCCGCTGGAAGGAACTTCGCCGACGCCCAACAGGGTCAGCGTTCCATCCTCCCGCAACTCCGCAACAGCGGCAACCACTTTCGAAGTTCCGACCTCCAATGCCACCAGGACATCCACATTATTTCGTTTTAATAAGAACATAATTTCTCACCCTCCATTCTGATTCAAAAGAACGTTACCGGAACGTTACGCTCCGGAGTCAGATCGACCGTACTCACCACCTTGTTTTCCCGCTGTGCAAATTCATAGATCACCTCCAGCCGCTGCAACTGCTGGTTCAGGGAATCGTCGCGGAAACGGATCCACCCGTGATCCCGCGTCCTCACATGGAGCAGACCGGGGCTGCCGACATCGATTTCCGTGAGGTCGAGATTTTGCCGGGCGGGGGAAAGTTCGGCGAGGCGCAGCAGATTCAGGGCGGCATTCACCCCGGCATCATCCAACCGCAGGCCCTCCGCCACCTTTTCCGAATCGATCCCGGTCAGCACGGGCAACGGCTTCAACCGCTCCCCCACTTTCGGCTTCATCACAACACTCGATGCATCGAGATAATAGACGCTTTGAGCAAGACGATAACCCTTCCTCGATTTCGGCACGAGAACGGCAACGGGCTGCCTTTCCTCGACATGGATGCTCAGGGTGTCCGGCATGCGGCACTCGACCGTGACATCCCCGATGTAGGGCACCCGCATGAGATTGTCTTTGACCTGCTGAAGATCGACCTGGAAAAGATTCTGCCCGAGCCTTACGCCCGACCATCTCATCACTTCGGCTTGTGGCAGCGTGCCGTTCACGTCGATATCGAGGTGCCGGATCGCGAAATCGGGATTATTATACAGCATCCTCTGCGTCACCTGATCCAGAGCCCACTGCGTGACGACGGCCGTCAGCACACAACCGACAACCGCAACCCCGATCCACATGGAAAACTTGTTCCAGCTCATCGCCGGACGGGAGTTTTTCATCTCCACCTCAAAAACATTTTTCGAGCTTCGTTTTTTTCCGCCGGAAAACAATCTGCTCATGATCTCGCCTCCAGAGATAATTTTAGTATTTTTTCACAAAGCTGCGGGTAGGTGATGCCAGCCTTTCCCGCCGCATTCGGCAAATGGCTCAGGGCGGTCATGCCGGGGATCGTGTTCACTTCGAGCACCCACGGTTTTCCACTCTGATCCAGAATCAAATCGACACGGCTGTAAATCTTTCCGCCAATGGCTCGGTGAGCTCCCATCGCCGTCTGCTGCACACATCGGGTCAGATCGGCGTCCATAGGAGCCGGGCAGAGATATTCCGCGCCGCCAGCCGTATACTTGCTCGCATAATCATAGCCGCAGGCACGGGCACGAATCTCGATCACCGGCAGGGTCTGGTCTCCCAAGATGCCCACCGTCACTTCGCGCCCCTCGATCATCTGCTCGATCATCATCGGCTTGCCCAGACGCACGGCCTCGGCCTTTGCCTTGGTAAAATCGTCGTCGGTAAACACACGGCAAAGGCCCACGCTGGAACCGTCCGCCACAGGTTTGACGATGAAGGGATAGGGGCGCCGAGAAACGCCGTCCCACAATCCACCTTCGGGAGTCGCCACCCCCGCCGCCAGAAAAAGTTTTTTGGATTCGAGCTTGTCCATTCCAAGGCGGCTGGTCTCCACTCCCTCGCCCGTGTATTTCATCCCCCGCTGCTCCAGGATGCGCTGCACCTGTCCGTCTTCCCCGAACGTTCCGTGGAGACAGATGAAGGCTGCTTCCGTTCCTTCCGGAATCGGAAAACGGGGATCTTTTACATCGACCTCTTCCACGACATGGCTGAGCGATCTCAGGGCCTCCGCCACGCCCGCTCCGGTACGCAGGGAAACCTCACGTTCCGCGCTGAATCCGCCTTTCAGAACCGCGATCTTCATCTCAAAATCCTTCCCCCAGGACGATGACTTCCGGTTCCAGGCGAATGCCCCGCTTCTCCAGGGCCGTATCCTGAATCTTCTTCATGAGTTGCAGGATTTCCCCCGCCTTGGCATGGCCCTCGTTGACGATAAAATTTCCGTGCACAGGAGAGACTCCGGCTCCTCCCACGCGGGTGTTTTTCAACCCGAGTTCATCAATCAATTTCCCTGCCGGGATTTCCGCCGGATTTTTGAAAATGCAACCTGCGCTCGCTGCGGCAGGCTGTGAAGACCATCTCTTTTCACTGTATTTTTTCAAGCACTCGCCGATTTCCTCCGGGGGTTTTTGCACGCCCTTGAGAACCGCACCGAGGGCCACGCCTTCGCGGAATAGCGCCACGTTCCGGTACTGGACTTCCACCTCCGAGGCGGGAAGCTCCCGTATCTCCCCGTCCGGATTCATGAAGCGGACGCTCTCGATCGCCTCAAACATCCAGGAGCCCATCGCTCCGGCATTCATCCGCATCGCACCACCGAGACTTGCGGGAATTCCTTCCATGAATTCCAAGCCGCCGATCCCGGCTTTCTTCGCTTCGGCAACCACTTGCTTCAACCGGGCTCCGGCACCCGCGATGATTTTCCCATTCTCCACGCGCACGTTGCGAAAAGCCTCACTACCGAGATGGACGCACACGCCGCGAATGCCTCCGTCTTTCACCAGCAGATTGGTCCCGCGACCAATCATCGTCCGGGCCAGCCCGTGCTCTCTGCAAAAACGGATCACGGCGGCCAGATCTTCCTCGGTTCCCGGTTCAACCCAGACATCCGCAGGACCGCCCACGCGGATCGATGTGTGCTTCGACATCGGCTCAAAAGTCTTTACCCTCGTCAAACCGCTGACACGGGCACGCAGATCATCAGCCATGCGGAGCACCTCCGCGAGTGAGAAAGCAACCTCTTCCACATTCCCGGCTCCCATGACCATCACCAAATCCCGGGGTTCAAGCGAAGCGGCAACGGTGGCGCGGAGTTCCGGGAGAGTTTTGCAAAAGACGGCATCCTGCCGCGCGGAAATCTTCTCGCAAATCGAACGCGAGGTGAGCCCCGGAAGGGGATCTTCGCTCGCGGCGTAGATTTCGGTCATGAATAATTCATCCGCGCCTGCAAAGGCAGTGGTGAAGTCATGAAAAAGCTGCCGGGTGCGTGAGTAGCGATGCGGCTGGAAGGCCACCACCACGCGGCCTTTTGCCACGGAACGGGCGGCGGCGAGAGTCGCACGAATCTCGGCGGGATGGTGGGCATAGTCGTTCACCACCGTCAGTTCCTCTCCGGAATAAACCACGTCGAAACGTCGGCGGGCTCCGCGGAAAGTCTTCAGTGCGGCGGCACTTTCACGGGGGCTCAGGCCGAGGTGATCCAGAACGGCAATGACTCCCGCTGCGTTGCTCACATTATGCATTCCCGGAATGCACAGTTCAAAAATCTCAGATTCTCCATTGGGAAACTGAACTTGAAAGAGGCTTCGACCGGGGCGCAGATCGCTGGCGGTCACGCGGTAGGCGGCTTCATCTGAAAAGCCGTATCCAGCCACATTGCGGCGGTTGGCGAAGAGGGAGGCGCTATTGGCATCATCCACGCAATAGACCAGGCGTCCGCTGGTACGTTCCCCGAGGCGACGGAAACAATTCAGGACTCCCTCCAGACTCTTGAAATAATCAAGGTGCTCGGCGTCAACGTTCAGCACAAGAGTCACCTCGGGAGAAAAGAGATCGATCGAGCCGTCGCTCTCGTCGCTTTCGATCACGAAAAATTCGCCTGTGTCGAGATGGGCGCTTGCTTCGAGAATCGGGACTTCGGCTCCGATGTAAAAGGACGGGGCTTTCCCAAAAGCCCGTAGTGCATGGGCCAGCATGGCGGAACTGGTGCTCTTGCCGTGGGCGCCCGCGACCAGAATCAACCGTTTCCCCGCACAGAGCTCGGCCAGAGCATCAGCCCGGCGAACCTGCGGGATGCCGCGCTTTTCGGCTTCCTGGCGTTCAGCGTTGTCCTCCCGAACGGCGGAGGAATAGATGAGCAGTTCCGTATCGGCAGGGAGGTTCGTTGCCGCATGGCCCTGGAAAAAAGTCAGGCCTTCGGCAACACGCTTCCCCACGCTGTCGGTACGTTTCAAATCGGAGCCGCTGACTATATGATTCTTTTGTATAAGAATGCGAGCTAAACCATTCATCCCGGAGCCTGCTACACCAACTAAATGACATTGGGTCGAGCGCTGATGAAGAAGTAGGTTCAAATCAGGAGATGACATGTTCCAGTTCCTTGACCACGGCATCCGCCGCATCGGGGTGGTTGAGGTTGGCGCTCGCCTGGGCAAGCTCTTGGCGCAGGTCTTCTTTTTCCAACAGATCGAGAAGATGTCTTCTGAAATTTTCGAGGGGGTGATACCTCTCGTCATAAATCAACGCGGCCCCGGCACGCGCATAAACCGAGGCGTTCACGGACTGATGATCGTCCGCCGCATGTTGATAAGGCACCAGCAGAGTCGGCAGGCCAAAGAAGCTGACTTCGGCCAGCGAACTCGCCCCGCAACGGCTCACGGCCAGATCAGCCAGGGAATAGATGGCGCACATGTCGTGAGAAAATGGATAGACCACGGCGGGGATGTTCCGCTGCAGGTACGCCTCGCGCATGGTGGCATCCTGATCCGCCCCGGTGAGATGGATGACTTGCCAATCCTTCATGAACGGTGTGAGGAACTCCAGGGAATCCCGCATGCAGCCATTGAGACTCACCGCACCCTGACTGCCGCCAAGAATGATGAGGGTGCGACGCTGGGGATCGAGCCCCAGTTGGCGGGCGGCCACCTCACGGGGAATTCTTTGAAAGCATTGCCGGAGGGGCATTCCCACCGTCGTGCAGTGAGATCCCTTCAGGCGTTCTGAAGTTTCGTCAAAGGCCAGGAAGACTTCCTGCACCTTGCGGGCAAATTCTCTGGTAACTTTGCCCGGAATGGTATTCGCCTCGTGGATGAAGGAGGGAATCCCTTTTGCGAGGGCGGCCCAGAGCGGAGCCACGCTGGTAAAACCTCCCATCGCCAGAACACCGTGCGGGTGGAAGTCGCTCACTTCACGCAGGCACATCTGCCGGGCTTTCCAGAGACGCCACGCAAAGCTGATTATGCGGAAACCAAAACCAGGCCAACCAATGGCTGGCAGGATGTGGGCCTCAAACTGCGGATACCCTTCCATGATGCGGGCATCCACAGATTTGGTTGAAATATAAAGACGCACCTGGTGCCCTCGGGCGTGCAACCTCTCGGCCACGGCCAATCCGGGGAAGAGATGTCCTCCGCTTCCCCCGCAAGCGATACAGAAACGTCCTGCCATTCTTTTTAAACTCCAGCCAGGGAATGCGAGGTTCTCCCGGATTCGATGTCATATTCCGCCTGACGGTGGATATTCAAGAGGATGCCCAGGCACGCAAAGCAAATCAACAGATTGGAACCTCCATAGCTGATGAACGGCAATCCCAAACCCTTTGCAGGAACCATTGCCGTCACCACCGCCATGTTCATCCCAGCCTGAAGACAGATCAGCGCGACTGCGCCCAGCCCGAGAAGCGACCCCGTGCTGTCCGGCGCATGCACCGCGATGCATCCTCCCGAAAGTGCCACTGTGAGAAACAGGAGCACGACCAATAACGTACACCAGAGCCCAAGTTCTTCACCCACGATCGCGAAGATCATGTCGGTGGGCGCCTCGGGAAGGTAAGACATCTTCTGCACACTGTTGCCCAACCCCAGTCCGCTCGTGCCACCGGAACCAAACGCTACCAGAGCCTGCCAGATCTGGTAACCCTTGCCGTCCTTGTACAATTCCGGATGCAGGAAGGCCAGGAGACGTTGGAGTCTTTCCGGCCACATGAGTGCGATTCCCAGAATTCCGGAAATACCCAGAATCGGAACCGGTATGAGGTAGATGAGACGGGAACCTGCGGCAAACATCATCAAAAATGAGATGATGACGATGATCATGCATGTCCCCAGATCTTTCTGGAGCGTCAACATTCCGCACATGAAGAGTACCACGCCCGCAGGCACGGCAACCCCCATTTTGAACTCGTGGACCTGATCCTGTTTTTCCCCCAGCCACCAGGCGCAGAAAACCACCACCGCGAGTTTTACAATCTCGGATGGCTGAATGTTGATTGGCCCCAGCGACAGCCAGCGATGCGCCCCGTTGAGCTTTTTTCCCAAACCGGGAACGAAGCACGCCAGGATCAAAACCGCCGAAAGCCCGATCATCCACGGGGCAAAGCGAACCATCTTGTGATAGTCCGTCTTCGCCAGCACCCAGCAGGCCACAAACCCCATGAGGAGCCAGACGCTCTGCCGGATGACGAAGTACATCGAGTCGCCTCGGTTATCCACCGAAAAAGCGCCCACGCTCAGGAGCATGACAAGCCCCATTGCACAAAGGCACAGGACCGCCATGATGAGCATTGCCGCGCTGTTTCGAGCCATGATTTTATTCTCTGGTTGCGTTGCTTACTTGTTGCTTTCGCCCGGGCGCAACATCGCCAGATGTTCCGGCGTTGTCTTGAATGAAGTTGCCGGAGCCGTCGTGGAGGCAGTCGTATCGGGCTCGGACTCGGCATTCGTCGTGCTGGTGTCGACAGCGGGTGTCGGCGGCACAGAAGCGGTCGTACTGGCGGCAGCCGAGGCCTGTGCGGGAACGCGCAGTTTCATCCCGATCTTGAGCTTTTTGGGATCGGTGATGTCATTGAGCTTGGCCAGCTTGTTGGCAGACGTGCCATACATGCGGGCGATTTTCGTCAGAGTCTCGCCTTTGGCCACCTCATGACTAGCATAGCTGCCATTCGAAACAACAGCGGGAGTCGAGGTCTTTGACGCTCCAGTGGCATGCTTGATGGCAGCAGGAGCGGCGACGGGAGCCGAAGCCACAATTTTCGCGCCGGCAGGCAGAGCGAGCTTTTGCCCGATCTTGAGGAAGTCGTTGCTCAGCTTGTTAGCTTCCTTGAGCGCGGCAATCTTCACACCCATCTTGTGGGCGATCCGGGTGAGAGTGTCACCTTTGACAACGGTGTATTCACCTTGGGACGTTGCGGCAGCGGCTGGCTCGGCGGGAGTCGCCGGGCTGGCAGGAGCCTGTCCGAGTGTTGCATCGGAAGACTTCGCCGCAAGCGACGGAATATCGGTAGGAGCACCCGAATGCAGAGGAGGCAGAACAGCTGCTTCCGGAGCAATCGGAGTTGGGTTGCCCTTGGTCAGATAGTCTTCAGGCGAGGCATCCATTTTGCCACTTTCCTGGGTCTTGTCGGGAAGAGTCGTCGAAGCTTGAGCGGCGGCGCTTTGATCCAACGACGGAGGAGTCAAGTCTTTACCTGCGTCGGCCGTGGAAGGAGTCGCGGCATCCGTTGGCGGAGTCGTCTGCTGCTCTTCGGTTGAGGTTTTTGCGGTGTCCCCGTGTCTGCTGCCCTTCATCAGATAATGGGCGCTGATGCCGATGATCACGAGGATGTGGAGTCCCAGAACGATCAAGAAGATCGTCGAGATTTTGCCCTCACCGGATGACGGTGCCGGGCGTTCTTTGTCGAGTGTTATTTCTTTGTCCATATGTTTTGGTTCCTTTATTTGTTTGGGTTGGTAGTTAAGAAGATCATCATTCATTGGAGTGCCTCCACGAGTTGACGGAACAGGGTTCCGCGGTGTTCAAAGTTTTCAAACATGTCGTAGCTCGAACAACCCGGCGAAAGGAGTACGACATCCCCCGGTTGAGCCAGTTTTCTGGAAAGCGCCACCGCTTCGGAAAAATCTCCCGCAGGATGGCACGCAACACTGCCGCTCCAGGCGGCGAGCATCTTTTGCTGCATTTCCCCGATGAGGACGACATGCCGGGCGCGCTGGCCCAGCACGTTTCTCAAGGGGGAAAAGTCGATTCCTTTGTCTTTTCCTCCGGCGATGAGGACGACTCTTTCGGAAAAACTGAGAAGGGCTTTTTCCACCGCGTCAATGTTTGTCGCCTTCGAGTCATTAACGTATTTGACGTGATCCAGTTCCCGGATGAACTCGCAACGGTGCGGCAGGGCGCGATATTTGCACAGCGCCTCGACGGCCGCCTTGCGGGAAACTCCCCAGATGTCAGCCACGGCCAGAGCCGCAAGCTGATTCTCCGCGTTGTGCGGGCCTCGCAGATGGGTCCGGCTCTGGGCGAGAATAACTTCACCCCCGCGCTGGAGATTACCCTTGGAAAATATGTAGTCAGCATCGCCACCGAGGGCGTTGAAAGTCACACGACGGGCGCGAATCTCGGGGTAAAGACAAGCCGAGTTGATGACAGCCACGTCGTCGCTTTGCTGATTGAAAAAGATCCGGTCTTTCGCCGCACGGTATTCATCCATCGACTCGTAGCGATCCAGATGATCGGGGGTCAGGTTCAGATAGACGGCAATGTTTGGGCGGAAGCTTTCAATCGTTTCCAATTGGAAGGAACTGATCTCCACGGTGAGGACATCCATCTTTTCACCCCGGGCCACAACATCACTCATGGGCAGGCCGATATTCCCGCAAGCGGTGGTCTTGAAGCCTCCGGCTGTGAGAATGGCGGCGATTAATTCCGTCGTCGTGCTCTTGCCATTCGTTCCCGTGACGCCCACGATCGGCCATTCGCAAAAACGGCTCGCAAGTTCCAATTCTCCTATGACCGACGTCCCTTTTTCAGCAACGCGACGGACCATCGGCTTGGTGAGAGCAATGCCGGGGCTGAGAACAGCGAGATCAAAGACGGAATTCAAAAAGGATTTTTCCCCAAGCTCCACCGTCGCTCCGCGCGCGCGGAAAGCCGCAGTCGTCTTCTCCAAGAAAGGAGTCACCCGATTGTCACGCAACGTCACGACAGCTCCTTTCTTCAGCAGCAGATTTGCGGCTGACTCCCCACTTGCCCCCAGACCGAGGACCACGACTTTTTTTCCCTGAATGTTCATGTGTCATCTGAGTTTGAGGGTTGAAAGCCCGATGATTGCGAAGACAACGCTGAGAATCCAAAAACGAACCACCACCGTCGTCTCACTCCAGCCAATCAGCTCGAAGTGGTGATGGATGGGCGACATGGCAAAAATGCGCTTCCCCGTCAGCTTGAATGACGCCACCTGAAGGATGACGGACATAGCCTCCATGACAAAGACGCCACCGACGATCATCAGGAGAAATTCCTGCTCCACCGCGATCGAAACAACCCCAAGCGTCCCGCCGATGGCGAGTGAACCCGTGTCACCCATGAAAATTTTCGCCGGATGGCAGTTAAACCAGAGGAACCCCAGACCAGCCCCGATGAGTCCGGCGCAAAACACCGCTAGTTCACCCGTCCCCACCACGTGGGGCAAACGGAGATATGTTGCCGCCTCGAAATTACCCACCAGATAGGCGACAATTCCGTAGACGATGGCGACCGTGATCGTGCACCCGATGGCCAGCCCGTCCAACCCGTCCGTCAGATTCACCGCATTCGACGAACCGACAATGACCAGCAGCATGAAGGGCACAACCATCAGTCCCAACCCGCTCAAAATCGGATCCTTCATAAACGGGATATGAATGCTTCCGATCCCCTCCTTCGTGCCGGGATAATCATAAAGCAGGAACAAGGAGACGCAGAGCGCCACCACACCCTGCCAAAAAAGTTTTTGCCGAGATGTGATCCCCTTCGATTGCTGCTTGCGAATCTTTCTCCAGTCGTCGAGGAATCCCAGCACCCCGAGTGTGATAAGGCTGAAGAGAACCAGCCAGACGTAGGGATTTGTGGGGATCGCCCAAAGAAGAGTCGAGACCACAACCGCCACGAGGATGAGCAAGCCCCCCATCGTGGGCGTTCCCTGCTTGGCACCATGAATCTCGGCAAGCTTGTGCACTTCTTCCTTGCCACGGATGGGTTGCCCCGCCTTCAGGCGACGCAGGATGCGGATAAAAACCGGCCCCACCAAAAGCATGATCAGAAGCGCGGTGACAGCCGCCCCCATCGCGCGGAAGGTGATGTATCGGAAAACATTCAGCGGTGAAACTTCACCCCGGAGGGAAGAGAGATAGAACAACATCAGACGCCTCCTTCCTTTAAAGCTGAGACGACATGCTCCATCGTCTGGGAACGGGAACCTTTCACCAAAACCCGATCTCCCGGCAGCGAGCGGGAACGGTAGGACGAAGCCAGCGTCTGGTGATTCTCAAACCAACGGCACGAATCCTCCGGAATACCGGCACTCCGGGCAGCCGAGACGGTATAACGCGAATCCTCACCCAGCGCGAAAAGAAGCCCGATCTCTTTTTCCACGGCGGTGCTTCCCACCTTTTCATGCAGAAACCGGCTGTGTTTTCCCAGTTCGCCCATCGCTCCGAGAAGAGCCACATTGCGCCCGCTTCCGGGGAGTTGTCTCACCATTTCAAAACCTGCGATCATCGAATCGGGATTGGCGTTATAAGTGTCATCAATGAGCCAGCCACCCCGATACGGAGAGATTTGGCAGCGACCCTTCGGAAGTTTGACCTGGGCAAGCCCTTCGGCAATTTCATCCACCGTGAGTCCGAATTCCACACCCACTGCGGCGGCGAGGAGAGCGTTCCCCAACATGTGCGGAGCCTGGATGGGCAGTTCGATTTCACGGGATGCTGAAGGCGTGCGGAAGAGGAACTTCATCCCCTCCCCGGTGAGGCTCAGATCACTGCCGCGATAATCATTCTTTTTTCCCACACCGCAAAAGCAGGCCCGCGCGGAGGTCTTGGAAGCCATGGCCCGCACACGGGGGTCGTCGCCATTCAGCACCGCCAGACCGGAGGCTGACAGGGCCTCGACGAGCCGGTTTTTTTCATCGGCGATGGCGTCCTGATTTTCAAAAGCCTCAATGTGGGCCCAGCCGACGTTTGTTACCACGGCAACATCCGGAACGGCGAGTGAAGCCAGCGGCGCAATCTCACCCGGATGATTCATCCCGATTTCCACCACTGCAAATTCGTGCTTGTCCTCAAGACCAAGCAGCGTCAGCGGCAGGCCGATGTGGTTGTTGAAATTCCCCTGCGTTTTGTGGGTACAAAAACGGCGGCTCAGGACGGAGGCGATCATCTCCTTCGTGCTGCTCTTGCCATTACTCCCGGTCACGGCGACGACTTTCGTCTTGTGTTGGAGCCGGAACGCTTTTGCAAAATGCTGCAACGCCACGAGCGTATCCTCCACTTCAATGTGAGGGCCGCCGGAGAACGGGCGCGACACGAGGGCGGCGACGGCTCCCTTGCCAAGAGCCTCTTTGACAAAATCATGCCCGTCGAAACGCTCGCCCTTCAGGGCAAGAAAGAGCGAACCCGGCTGAACCGTTCGGGTGTCCGTGCAAATGGCGGAAACCTTTAGAGAGGCATCTCCTGTCACTTTGCCGCCGGACATTGCGGCGATTTCACCCAGAGAAAGATTTTTCACAAACGAACCTCCTTCAGGAAAGTTTTCACCACTTCACGGTCAGAGAAGGAATGCTTCACTCCGGCAATCTCCTGCGTCGTCTCATGTCCCTTGCCGGCGATCAGGAGTGCATCTCCCGGACGGGCAGTCCGGATGAGATGTGCGATGGCTTCGGCACGATCCGGGATCACGGTGAAATTGGAAAACCCGGCAACTCCCGCCGTCATCTGCCGGAGGATTTCCGACAAATCTTCATTGCGGGGATTGTCGGCGGTAAAGATCACTTCGTCCGCCTGTTCGCACGCCGCACGCGCCATGAGGGGACGCTTGGCCTTGTCACGATTTCCCCCGCAGCCGATCAGAATCCGCAAACGTCCCTTTGCGAGAGGGCGCACGACTGAGGCCACTTTCCGGACGGCGTCATCCGTATGCGCGTAATCGATCAAGACCAGAAAATCCCCGTCATGCACCACCCGCTCCAGACGGCCCGGCACAAACGGGGCTGTGGCCACCGCCTCAACCGCTTTATGAAAATCAAAGCCGAGCGTGAGGACGACACCGATGGCGGCAAGTGTATTTGAAAGATTGAACGACCCGACCCACGGAGAAACCACCCGTGCGGCGGAGCCTTGATAATGGAGGGTAAACTCCGTGCCGTTCGCATGATAGCAGACCTCGTCCGCCCGAAGATCGACGCCCTGCCCCTCTCCAAACGTGAAGGTCTTCACCCCGGCAGGAAGCGACTCCAAAATGCGCCGGGCGAAGGGATCATCCTGATTCAACACCGCCCATTGTCCGGGTTGAAGGGACAGAAAAAGCTGCTGCTTGGCGGCAAAGTATTTTTCCATCGTCCCGTGATAGTCGAGATGGTCCTGGGTGAGATTGGTGAAAACCGCGACGCCAAAGGGAATCCCGTCGACACGCCCCTGCTCCAATGCATGGGAGGAAGTTTCCATGACGGCAGCCGAGCAGCCACAGTCCCGCATGTGACGGAGATGCCTTTGAATATCGAGCCCTTCGGGCGTGGTTCGCTCGGCGGGAATGATGCCGTCTCCAAGATCGTAAAGCACGGTGCCGAGAAGTCCACTCTTCCATCCGAGAGTTTCAAGCAGATGGTGAACGAGGAAACTCGTGGAAGTTTTTCCATTCGTCCCGGTGATGCCGATCATTTTCAGTTCCAGCGCCGGACGGGAATAAAAGTTGGCGGCAATCCGCGACAATGCCGCGCGCCCCGAGGAGACTTTCACGCGCGGGCACGAAACACCGTCAATGGATTTTTCCGAAACAATCGCCGAGGCACCCCGCTCCACCGCATCCCGGACAAACGCATGCCCGTCACTCTTCAATCCCTGCCAGGTGCAGAAAAGCGTGCCTTGGGAAACGGCCTTGGAATGATAAGCCACGCCGAGAACTTCGGCATCGCGGTGACCGCTCCACTCCAACACGGGAACTTGTTCGAGAACGGCTTCCAATTTCATGAATCCGTCCTATCAGCGACGACGACTTGAGTCCCCGCAGGGTTGAGGTTCATGTGAGCGGCAATCTGTGTGGCAATATTGTGGAAGGCAGGCGCGGCAACCTTTCCTCCGAATATTTCACCCTTGGGATCATCGACAACAATCGAGACGAGAAACTCCGGGTGCTCCAACGGCAAAAATCCGACGAAGGATGCCGTGTAGTGGGTCTTGTCATAAGTTCCATTCGTCAGACGCTGGGCCGTGCCGGTTTTTCCACCGACGCGGAAGCCGGGAACTGCCGCAAGCTTGGCCGTTCCATCGTCCGATACAACGCCCTCAAGCGCCCCGCGAACGAGCGCCGCCGTTTCCGGACTCACGACCTGCCGGGCCACACGGGGAAGAAACTCCGCGATGATCCGTCCCTTGTCATCCGTGACGGCCTTGACGAGGCGGGGCACCATCAGGTTCCCGTCGTTGGCAATGGCGGAATAGGCCATGGCAATCTGCATATCGGTCACCATCACCTCGTACCCCATGGGCACGCGCGTAATAGAAAGGGCGCTCCATTTTTTCGGAGGATAAAGGATACCCCGCTCCTCACCGGGAAGGGCCACAAGGGTGGATTGCGTACGGGCTCCGAAGCCAAAGGCCCGGGCATATTGATACACCTTGTCTCCACCAAGCATCATGGCCACCTTGGCAAATCCGATATTGCTCGAATGCGCGACAACCTCGCGAAACGTCAGAGTGCCCATGGGCTCGCTATCCGTCAGCCAGGCCCCCGCGTGAAAGAATCTGCCATTCTCACAGTAGATGTTCGTGTCGAGTGAAATCATTTTCTCGTTCAGACTGGCGGAGAGAGTCACAAGCTTGAAAGTGGAGCCCGGCTCATAAAGAGACTGAATGCAGCCGTCACGAATATTCTCCGCGTTAATGGTGGAACGGTTGTTCGGATCGAATGTGGGACGATTGGTCAGCGCCAGGATGTCTCCCGTGGAGGGACGCGTGACGACGATGTGGATGCCGTTGGGATGATAGGTTTGCTCCAGACGATCCGCTTCGACCTCTACGATATGCTGGATGACCTGGTCAATGGTCAGCTCAACATTATAGCCGTCAATGGCGGGACGGTCCGCCCTGCGGAAGGCGGCGATTTCCCGTCGTCCGGCATCCCGCACCATGCGCCGTTCACCGGGTATGCCCCGCAGATAATGATCCATGGTTTTTTCGACTCCATCGACACCAACTTCAAACTCGATCGGCTGTCCAGTCAGAGGGGTGTCGACAGTCGACGTATTGACAAGACCAAGGACGTGAGCCGCCTCGCCCCCGCTGGGATAGAAACGGGCGATCCGGTCAACGAAGATGAGAGCTCTCTCCCGGAGCGCTCTCAGGCGCGAGGCATCTTCAAACGACATTCCAGACTCAAGAAGCTGGTAACGATTGGTGGGCGAGACAATTTTCTTCAGATCCGCCTCCGGCATTCCAAAAACCGCGGCGAGACGATCAAAGGTAGCGGGATTTTCCCACGCCACTTTGCCGTCAATACGGAGATCCGTCACTTCCAGACTCCGGGCAAGGACATTCCCGGTGCGATCCAGAATCTCTCCGCGCAGGGGGGGAATCGGGATGCTGACGTAATGCATCTTGATCGCTTCGTCCAGGTAAAAGTCATGCATGACAAGCTGAAGGTAAATCAGCCTTGTCGAGACGAATGTGAAACCGATGGCGAAAAGGATCACAACCCAGGTGAGGCGCACGCGGATATCTCTCATTTGGTCACATCCCTTTGCGCATAGGCGCGGTACTCGGAAGGCTCGGCGGGCAACTGGGCTTCGATGGTCTGGAGTTCGGAGACGCCGACCAGATCAAGGTGCAAGGCTGCGACTTTGTCAGCGAGGGCCTTCGGCTTCGTGCGGCGCTCGATCTCCAACTGAAGACAACTGTTCCTTTTCTCGATGTCCTGGAGCGTACCTTCCAGCTTCTTCACGTCATCAGCAAGCTGGATGCTGCGAATCTGAAGAAAGACAAAGACGAGACACAGAATGGTCAACACCAGCAGCGCGGCAATGAACATCGTGAGCCTGCGGGCTTCGAGACTGTTGGAACGACGAATGACGTTACGAGCCATCTTTCAACCTTTCCGCCACCCGGAGGCGGGCACTGCGGGCACGTGGATTTTCCGCGATTTCATCCTCATCCGGCGACCAGTCGCCGAGTTTTTTCAAAAAGAAATCGGGGTTCGGATGTCCAAAGGGGACTCCCGGCTCTCGCAGTTCCGCTTCGCTGGCGTGACGGATAAAGTTTTTGACCCGGCGATCCTCAAGCGAATGGAAACTGATCACCGCCAGTCGGCCTTCGGGCTTCAATGCCCGGCGGATGGAGACTAGGGCCTGATCCAGAGCGCCCATTTCATCATTCACGGCAATCCGAAGGGCCTGAAATACCCGTGTGGCCGGATGAATGCGGGAACCGCGGCGGCCACCGACCGTCTTTTCAACAAAGTCGGCAAGTTCCAGGGTCGTGACAAATTTTTTTTCCTTCCTCCGTTGGACAATGCGGGAGGCAATTTGCCGGGCGTTGCGCTCATCCCCATACTCGCGGAAGATGCGGATGAGTTCTCCTTCGCTCCAGGTGTTGACCAGATCGGCGGCAGAAATCGGGGCACGACGATCCATGCGCATGTCGAGCGGCCCGTCAGTCTGAAAACTGAAGCCGCGCGATGCTTCATCGAGCTGGGGGGATGACACGCCGAGGTCAAGCAGGAGGCCGTCAAACGGTCCTGTCTCCTCAACAATCTCCGCCAGGTTTCTGAAGTCGATCTGTCTCATTTCAAAATTTTCCACTCCCTTTTCGCTCATCAACTGACGCGCTTCTTCCACCGCCTCGGCATCTTTATCGAGGGCCAGAACCCCCGCGCCGCTCTGCAAAAGCAGTCGGGTGTGTCCGCCCCTCCCGAATGTGGCGTCGAGAAACCTCTTTCCCGGACCCGGCTGGAGCATCTCCACGACCCGGGCCGCCATCACCGGCCTATGTTCGCGCTTCAATCCGCCTTTAACCTGATGATCTGATTTCTCACCGGTCTCTTGAGGCCGATGAGTTCATAGGCGTTTCTGCGCGGTAGGCGAATGATGTCCCAACCCTCCGAACCGACACGGTCACCCGCACGATCGCAGGAGCCGAGCACCATTTTGCTGCGCATCAGTTGTCTCAAACCCATGACCAGCACCTCGCACATTTCGAGCGCTTGTTTGCAACCCAGATAACAGATGGCGCTCATCAACACCTGCCTGGGGTTTTCCCCTGAATTCCTGCGGATGGCAGAAAATTCAAAAAGTGATTCAATCGCCGGCGAATCTGCATGCGGCGCAGACGCTCCATTTCCAGCCAGTTCCGCCGGTAGCGCTGGAAGAGTTCCTCGCGCATCTCTTCGGAGGTCTTCATAGTCCGGCCTCCCTGACAAGGTCTTCGAACGTGGCATCGACCTTTTCATGCTGATCCCAGTCGGCCTGGTTCCATATTTGAAAATGATCACTGCACCCGACGAGGACGACTCCCTTGCTCAAGGTGGCACGAGTCCGGTACTCGGGTTTGATGGTGATGCGCCCCTGTTCGTCACAGGAAACGGCCTGGGCAACTTGGGCAATGCGAGCGATGGCTTTGCGGCTCGGGTCGGTGATGGAGCGGTCTGCCATGCGGCCAACCTGACGAGCCAGGAAGCTGGCGGGGTAGACTTTCAAGCATCCTTCGGAAGATGGGAAGACATGGAGGCGCTTCTCGTGTTTTTCGCTCCGCCACTCAGAGGGAATGGTGATTCTCCCCTTGGCATCGAGTGAATGCACGAAAGTATCGGTATAAACTTCTAGAAATAGCTCGTTCATCGATCCTTACGCCGTAGAGAGATTTACAGGAATCCGCCTCCAATTCAAGTAAAATCGCCCCACAGAGCCCCACTTTAAACCACGAACAGCCACTCACCGTCAATGCAAATCTACTCAGGACAACGACTTTTACAGTTTTTACGCATTTGATTTATATTTATGTATAATTACTTGAAATACACACTCTATTTTCACTTTCCCCCCTCGATTAAAAGCCAGTTTTGATTGGCATATGATATGGTTGAGAGCAAATTAGGGCTCCATGAAGATCGATCTGCTGGCTAATGCCTCACTCTTCACCCCTCCCGAGCCAACCTCCATCGAGACTTTGGACGTCAATTATTACCTCATCGAGGGCTTGGTCCTGAAAATGATGGCCAATCGAAGTGCCGTCACGGGTGGAGAAGTGGCGGAGGAACTCTGTCTCCCTTACTTCAATCTCATTGAGCCCATTTTGAATAACCTGAGGGAGGCCCGCCTCATTGAAGTCCTCAAGGGCGATCTCCAAAGCATCTCCTATGTTCTCACGATCACGGACGCCGGACGCGACCGCGCCCAACAGTATTTCGAGCAATCCGCCTACACCGGGCCGGCGCCCGTGGCTCTCAGCACCTATATCGAAGCCATCAAGGCCCAGACCATTCGCAACATCCAGGTCGATCAACGCCGACTGACCCAGGCCTTTGAAGGACTCATTTTCGACACCGCCATCCTGGATCAGGTCGGTCCCGCAGTAAACTCCGGCCAGTCGATCTTCCTCTACGGACCTCCGGGAAATGGAAAGACTTCCATCTCGGAAAGAATCGTCGAGGCATTCGGCGGCTCCATTTTCATCCCCTACTGCATTGAGGTGAATGGGGCGATCATCCGCCTCTTTGACGAGTACAACCACCATCCGGTTCCGGAGGGACATGATGAGCGACTGAATCTCGCCTATGACAAACGATGGAGACTCGTCAAGCGTCCCGTCATCATCGTCGGCGGTGAATTAACCATGGCCTCGCTCGATCTCATCTGGAACAACGAATCGCGCTACTATGAAGCCCCCTTTCAGTTGAAGGCCAATGGCGGAGCCTTCATGATCGACGACTTTGGACGCCAGCGCATGGACCCCAAGGATCTCCTCAACCGCTGGATCATCCCGCTGGAAAAGAAGGTCGATTTCCTCACCCTCCACTCGGGAACGAAAATCCAGGTTCCGTTCGATCAGCTCGTCGTCATCTCGACCAACCTCGACCCTAAAGACCTCGTCGACGAAGCCTTCCTCCGTCGTATCCGCTACAAAATCCCGATCAAAGATCCGACCCAGGAAAACTTCAAAAAAATCTGGGAAGTCGTCAGCAAGATCAAGGACATCCCCTACAGCGACGAGGTGGTGGACTACTTCATCCTCAAACACCTCAAACCCCGCAACAAGCCCTTCCGGGGATGTCTCCCGCGAGACATTCTGGAACTGATCATCGACTCCTGCCGCTATCGCCAGAGTCCAGTCAATATCACCCCCGATTTGATCGATTCAGCGGCAGAGGCGTACTTCGTCAAAATGGATGACCGCCTCAAAAATTCCGAGATTTAATCCATCGTTTTTCTCCAACATCTCTCAACTTGCCGGAATATTTTAGAGCCGTTTAAAATATCGTGCGCGCTTTGAAAACATCTTGAACGGAATAATTTAAATATCTGTTGTTTTAATGCTTCATGACAGATTCACTCCACCCCCCCGTAAAGGTGCGGCTCGGCCTATTTTCGAACTACTTTATATTTCATCGGCTCCGCCATCATGCGCGATGGCAGTCTGGCATCTCAAAAGATCGTGCAAAGTCACAAGACCGACCACATTTTTCCCGGTATCGTCAAGCACAAGGACGATTTGCGAGGGGGAATCGATCAGGAGCATTTGCAGTTCGCCTATGTTCTGGGTGCGTTTGCAGGTGGTTGCCGGAATGATGGAGGGACGTTTTCCAGTCGTCACCATATCTTCCATCTGCATGCGACTCAGGACACCCTTGATCTCTCCGTCCAGGATCACGGGAAATTGGAGATAGGGATGAGAGTCGAGCGTCTTCTGGACGGCTTCCCGATCCAGACTCGTCAAAACAACCGGGGAAAAATTGCTGACGGCGGAAACGGGCCATTCATTCCAGCTCTGCAAATCACGAGGGGGGCGAACGTGTTCAATACGGTGACCATCCTGTTCCAGCAATTCCTCGTAAAAGTTGCTCGGGTTCATCTTCCGGCTCACCGCCTGGCTGACCAGAGCGCCTACCATGAGAGCTGGAACAAGCGCAAATTGATGGGTCATTTCAAACACAATGAGGATACCCGTCACCGGAGCCCCGACGACCGATCCCAGGCAACCGCTCATCCCCACGACGGCCATGGTCAACATATCGGGACGAGAGACCGCTATTCCCATCAAGCTGAGGAGTCCGGCCACCACAACACCCGTCATGCATCCGAAAAACAGTGCGGGAGAAAAGATGCCGCCGCAGCCGCCAAACCCATAGCAACAAAATGTCGCGGTGAATTTTGTTATCAAAAGGATAAGTGCCAGCTCCCAGGCAATGTTCCCGGCCAATGCGTCCGAGAGATCGCCATAACCAAGTCCAAAGACCCCCATCTTGCCAAACCGGCAGAAAACCAGCACGCCGAGCACCCACGTGATCAAACCGCCGCAAACTGGAATCATCCACATGGGAATGAAGGATTTCTTTTTAACAAACCGGCCCCGAACCCGGAGGGAAAATCGTTGAAAGTAAACTCCCACCCATGCCGCAAGGGCAGATACGGCGGGCGTCATGGCATAGCCCAGCCAGGTCGGGGGCTCGACTCCTGTGAGCGTGAATGAGGGTTGCTCGCCGATGATGCCGTGGACAACGAGAGCGCCCAACACGGCGGCCATGAGGACGGGGCCCAGAAAGCGGCTGTTCAAATCGCCGATAATTTCCTCCAGAACGAAAGTCGTGGCGGCCAGGGGAGTATTGAACGCGGCGGCCAGTCCCGCCGCAGCTCCTATGGCTGCGGCAGCACGGCGGTTTTGCTTGGGTTCACCCGCCAGACCGGCAAGGTTGGAGGAGACGGCTCCGGACAATTGCACGCTGGGTCCTTCCCGGCCCATGCTGGAACCTCCCCCCAGGCTGATCATTCCCGCCAAAAATTTGACCCATGCGACGCGAAACGGGACGTACCCAAAATCCTTCCAGAAGGCCAGCTTCAGTTGCGGAATGCCGCTCCCGGCTGCCTCCTTGCAAAAAGAACTCAACAGCCATCCCACAATGAGAGATGAGCCGACTAAAATAAAAAAACTTCCGATGAGAAATGTGAGCAGCGATTGATGGGACAACCGATCAAGGCCCATTTTATAGACCTCGCCCGCGCTGAGTTGAAAAATTACGGTCGCCAATCCGGCGCCCAGCCCATACACGGCTGTCGTCAAAATGGGGCGGCCACGCTCGGGAAGGCGGCGGAGGATGTTGCGTAATAGACGGGAACTCATGACATTTTATTTCTCTCTCTTAATATGAAAAGGAACAAGTGCAAAGTGACAACAAATCGGCGTCATGGTAGTGGGATTTTTTTGATTTTCCATTTAGAAATCTGCAAATTCTCAAAATATTGATCGGCATTTAAATAAAATCATTCCCACCCATCCCCTGCGTCGTAGGGAATGGATCCATCCGTCTTGGCAGATCGGCAAATCCTCTCAGAATCTTTCGACAGGGGGGAGATTTCAGGGTTCAGGCGGCGGGGTGGATTCCACCGCGCGATTTTTAAAAAGGCGCTTGAGCACCTGGCTAAGCTGCTCGATCGAGTAGGGTTTGGGAAGAAATGCGACACCGGGAGGCAGAGGCGTGCCGTTTGACTCGGGGTTAAAGCCGCTGGTCAGAAGAATCGGGAGGGAAGGCTCGTCCTTTTGGATGCGGCGGGAGATATCCAGCCCGCTGCACTCACCGGGCAGAACGACATCGCAAAACAGAAGTTCGATTTCGCTGCGATGTTTTTCCCATTCCTCAAATGCTTGTTCGGCATTGGCAGCCTCGATGACGCTATAACCAAGTCTTTTCAGGCAGAGATTGGCCAGCGTGCGCACTCGGGCGTCATCTTCCACAAGGAGAATGGCCTCCCCCTGCCCTCGGCGGACAATCAGCGGCCCCGTCTCCTTGGCGGTGGTTTTTCCCGTTACCTGCATGGGGAAGAAGATGCGAAAGGTCGTACCGCGCCCCACTTCGCTCTCCAGGTCAATCCATCCCGCATGCTGGCGGATGATGTTGTAGACAATCGACATCCCCAGGCCGGTGCCGCGTCCCTGATCCTTCGTGGTGAAATAGGGTTCAAAAATGTGGCTGATGATTTCCGGCGGCATTCCGCAGCCAGAATCTTTCATTTCGAGAATGGCATAGCGTCCGGGCTTTCCCTCGCCGGAGCGGCGGAGGATGGTGGCCTCGTCTATTTCGATGGAGTCAGTCGAAATGGCAAGGACGCCTCCATTTGGCATGGCGTCACGCGCGTTGACCACCAGATTCATCACGACTTGCTCAAACATGCTTTGATCTGTTTGAATCGGCAGAGGGTGCTCGGCGAGGTTGAGCTGAAGCTCGATGTTTTCCCGGAGGGAATGGCGGAGCATCCCTCGCCATTTTTCCAGCAATTCATTCATGTCCCGTACGCGGATGTCAGCGGGTCGGCGCTGGCTGAGGGTGAGAAGCTGGCGGGTGATCTTGGTGGCCACTTCCGCTGCCTGATGAATCTGGTGAACCTGATCCTGCACGGAAGATTCGAGGTTCTTCTGCAATTTCAGGAGGCTGGTGGAACCGAGAATGACGGTGAGAAGATTATTAAAATCATGGGCGATCTCCCCGGCCATGGTGCCGATGGTTTCCATCTTGTGGGCAAAGCGGATTTTTTCTTCCAGTTCGTAACGCTCCGTCAGGTCGAGTGCGGTGCCGATGAGGGTGGGCGTACCATCAAGATCAATCCGGGTGCAGACGAATTCCACATGTACCGCCTTGCCATCGCGCGTGAGGCCTTCAAATGTCTCCGTGTTATCGATGTCGCGGCTTTCCATGTGCCGTTTGAGGATCGATTCGATCCGGGTACGCGAATTCTGCTCGACGAGTTCGAGAAAGGATGTCAGTGCGAGGACTTCCGAACCGGTATAACCAAAGATCTGCCCAAAGCTCGGATTGCAGTAAGTGATCCGCTCCTTTTGGATCATGAAAATCCCGGCGAGTGAATTTTCCACCAGTGCCCGGAAGCGATGCTCGGCGGCCTCCAGAGCCAGAATGGAGGTCTGCTCCCGGGTTACGTCCTTGGTGATGCCGGCGATCCCCAACAGCTTCCCGTCAGCATTGCGAACAGGCATCTTGGTCAGCCTCAGATACTCGGAGGTACCATCCGGTTTTGCGACGGTCACCAGGCGGTCAATCACCGCAACTCCCGAGAGCACCTCGCGGTCTTCTTCCTCCATTTTTTTCGCCTCATCCTTGGGGAAGATTTCGGAATCGGTTTTTCCCAAAAGCGCTTCCGGGTGACCGGCGCAAGCCATGGACTCAAGGTTGGCCTTGTTGAGAAAAATCAGGCGTAACGAAGGGTCCTTCAGGTACATGTAGTCGGGCAGGACATCGACGAGACGACGCAGGAGATGATCTTCCTCCCGGAGAAGAGTTCCGTCCAAAAAGCTGCGTCCGGGGTCTTCCAGGAGAAAGACCATAAATTTTCCCTCGTCGAACAGAAACGTATCAGGCCGTACCCGGGCCATCTTGGCGATCCCGCTGCTATGGTAGAAGGGGATCGACAGCATAAAGTTGGCCCCGTTGCCGAGAGACTGCCACATTGCGTCAAAGGCATCCTGCTTGAAATCCATGATCAGATCCAACGCAGTGAGAACCAGCATCTCCTCTTCCGACCTGCCAAAGAACCGACAGGTGGCTCCATTGACCCGGACTACCTTCCATTTTTCATCAAAAACACAGTACGCAACCCCTGCGTGACGCAGGAGCGCATCGTAAAAGCTGGCATCACGCAAACTCATAAAAATAGGTTTTCGGCAGGGAAACACCCCTTCCAACTATTTCAGCTTAGAAAAGAACCAAGCCTTGTAAAGATTCCGTAGACTCCTTGCATAAATTTACGCTCCCAGAATGGAGGATCGCTTCATCTCCCGGGCCTTTTTTAAGTAGAAGAGAGAACCATACCCCCCTATGACCAGTGCGTAAAGAAGTATGCCCATCCCAAAATCATATGACAACCCCGCTCCCTCCGCCTCCGCAATGATCATCAGGGCGATTCCGAGTAGGGCGACAAACACTCCCGCAGCCAAGGTATACAAAAGCATCCCACCCAGCCCGTTCTTTGCCAAAGCGGCGTGAAACTGCTGCGAATAATGCTCCTCTCCGTAGAGGCGGGACACATAGGCCTTCTGGAGATTGGAAGCCGATACCATGAGAAACGGCGGAAGAATCGTCACCGCCGAAGGAATATCGAAATACGGCATGAAGCTGATCAACACCGTGGCATAGATAAACGGCCAGCCCAGCCAGCGGGCAATGGGATTGGCCTCCAATAAGAGTTTCGGCGAAGCGAGCCGCGTGCTGATAATGTCTCCCAGGCGGGAAATCAAAAGCAGGACAAAAAGAATATGCGGGAGATTCTGTTGAATCGAATGGCGTAGGACATCCTCCATGCCTCCATAATACCCACTGCCGGAACAAAATCTCGTCCTAAATTCTCCTCGCCGCAAATCAATCGTTTCTTTACTTTTATACGAATGTACGGAAAAGACCTTGCCAAAAGGCCCGGTTCATTTGATCATAACGGTTCGATGTACCGAGACCAATGGATCAAGTTCACATGGGATATCAAAGCCTTACCCGCCTTTGAACCCCAACTCCGCGCTTCCATGCGCATACGCAAAGCCGTCGATGACGACCCCATAGACAAAATCTGGGGCTGTACGGAGCGGGCCTTCGAGATGGATCAAGGCTGGAGCGTCAACCTGAAACAAATCCTTGAAAGACTCGAACAAAGCGTCCGCAAAGGACTCGACGGGGGGGAAAAAACCGCCCTTCTCCTCGAAGACGGCAAACGTTTCGTCGGTGTCAGCGTCATCGACCCGAAGAATGCCAACGGCCCCCATCTCGTCACCGGAATCTGCGTCGAGGATGAATACCGCTGCCGGGGTTACGGCACCGCCCTTCTCCACGCCACCCTGACCGCCCTCAGCGAAGCCGGACTGGCCGAAGCTTACGTCCTGAGCCGAGTGAAGGTGAACGCCTCGAAATATCTCTACCCGAAATTTGGCTCCAAATCGGCGCCCCTTCCCGAATCGGAAATCCCATATAAAGTAAGGGGATGAATCCCTTTGACCTTGCAATCATCGGCGGAGGCAGTGCCGGTTACGCCGCTGCACGAACCGCAACCTCCCTTGGAGCGCGAGTTGCCGTCATCGAAGGCGGCCCGGAAGTAGGCGGCCTCTGCATCCTCCGTGGCTGCATGCCCACCAAGACCCTCCTCGAATCCGCCCACCGCAACCACGAAATCGAACAGGCAGGAACTTTCGGCATCGATGTTTCCAAACCCCGCCCCAATCTCGCCCGCATCCTTCGCCGGAAAGACGCCCTCATCGAGAACTTTGCCTCCTATCGTCGCGGACAATTGGAAAAAGGGAAATTCACCTTCATCCGGGGCCATGCCTCCTTCACCGATTCCCACACCCTCCGCATCAAGCCTTTCCCCATAGGCCGCGCCACACAACTCCGCGCTAAAACTTTTCTCATCGCCACCGGTTCCGTTGTCGCCCTCAAGCCCTTTCCCGGTCTGAAGGAAACCGGCTTCTGGACGAGTGACGACGCCATTCGTTCCAGGAAAAAAATCGGCAGCCTCATCGTCCTCGGAGGACGGGCCGTCGCCCTCGAACTCGCCCAATACTTCCAGCACCTCGGGGTTGAAATCACCATTCTCCAGAGAAGCAACCGCATCCTCCCCCAGTGCGATCCCGATGTCTCCGAAGTTCTCACAAAAGTCTTCACCCGGGATGGTGCGGCTCTCCATACGGGCACCGAACTCGTGCACTTCAAGAAGGCCGGGAAGAAAAAGACCGTCACCTTTCGCAAAGCTTCCAGAGAAATGACCGTTTCCGCAGATGAAATCCTCTACGCCCTGGGGCGCAATCCCGCCACCGCCTCGCTCCAGCTCCCTGCAGCCGGAGTGAAGACCTCCGGCCTGCAAGTCGCCGCCTCCCGCACCATGCAGAGCAGCGTCCCTCACATCTTTGCAGCCGGGGATGTCTGCGGACCATACGAAGTCGTCCATATCGCCATCCAGCAGGGAGAAATCGCCGCACGCAACGCGCTCCGCCTCATCGACGGAGAAAAGAAACTGGAAAAGATCGACTACCGCCTCAAAACCGAAGTCATCTTCACCCAACCCGAAGTCGCCAGTGTCGGCCTCAGTGAAACCGAGGCCCGCGAACAGGGGATCGACTTTCTTTCCGCCGCCTATCCCTTCAACGATCACGGAAAATCGATGATCATGGGAGCAACGGACGGATTCGTGAAAATCATCGCGGAAAAGAAACGGGGAGAAATCATCGGCGCGCAAATCATCGGCCCCTCCGCCTCGGATATCATTCACGAATTCATCGTGGCCATGCACTTCCGCTCAACTGTCGACGAATTCATCAAAATCCCCCACTACCACCCGACCCTCGCAGAGATCGTCACCTATCCCGCCGAGGAAATTGCCGAAGCTCTGCGATAAGTTGATCTTTCAAATATGAAAATGAAGAGACTATGACGATGAATTGTAAATGACACTAATACCATTTCTCAATGACAATGGGTATAATTGTGGTTTACGAAGCGTTTGCTTGAGTATGGAGCCAACCTTGCCCGATTAAGCTCAAGATGGTTGGAGTATCGTCATAGAGTGATCTGGCC
>Ga0187810_10000130_pt1 | contig 35311 bp, 32 predicted proteins | sample NC_wetland_sal_i_9_FD_132963 | JGI IMG/M metagenome (GOLD analysis project Ga0187810, IMG submission 132963) | Wetland sediment microbial communities from Neuse River Estuary, North Carolina, USA - ASW_5 | ecosystem: Environmental > Aquatic > Freshwater > Wetlands > Sediment | place: USA: North...
ACTGGCGACGCTTGGCGTCGCGGTGCTCCTGGGCCTGCTCGCTGTGATCATGGTCAGGAGCTATTTGGGCAACGCGGCGAAGACGGCCGCCGTCGCATCGGGCAACACGGGACAGACCGTTGCCGTGGTGGTGGCCGCCAAGCCGCTGGCGCGCGGCGCGGTGCTTCAGGCCGACGCGCTGAAGATCGTCAATTATCCGCTGGAAGCGACGCCTGCCGAAACATTCCACACCATTCAGGAAGTCGTTGCCGGCGACGGCAGCAATCAACGCGTTGCGCTGCGCGATATGGTGGTCAACGAACCGATCCTGAGCGGCAACGTGAGCGGCGCCGGCGGAAGGCTCGGGCTTTCCGGCGTCGTGGCCCCCGGCATGCGGGCGGTCAGCCTGCGTTCCAGCGATGTCGCCGGCGTCGGCGGCTTCGTCCTGCCGGGCGATCGCGTGGACATTCTTTTGACGCGCTCCACGGGCAACGAAGGCACGGTCACGCAGGTCCTGGCCGAGAATGTGCGCGTGCTCGGCGTGGATCAGATGGACAATGTGGAAGCCAACAAGCCCGTCGTCGCCAAGGTGGTGACGGTGGAGGTGACGCCCGAACAGGCGCAGTCCGTCTCGCTGGCGCAGGCCGTCGGCGCCGTGACGCTCACGCTCCGCCATGTTGCGGACTCGGCGCCGCTGATCCGCAAAACGATGTCGGTCGCCGATTTCGGCGGGGCACCGCGCAGGGCCGCCGGCAGATCGGGTTACTCGATACGCGTTATCCGCGGCGTCGAGGCATCAAGCGGCTTTTCCGCCTCGGTCGGAAACAGACTGAAGACGGCAAGCTCTGCGATGCCGGCCGCAGTGGGGGCACCATGATTCACGCTTCGCTCAAGCTCGGCGGGCTTTCATTGGCCGCGAGCTTCGTCATCTGCTTGTGGGCCTCGCCGGTAAGCGCCGCGCCGGCCGCCAAAGCACAGGAACAGTCGTCTTCGATCGTCATCGCAGTGGGCAAGTCCAGGCTCGTCGAACTGCCCGGCGCCTATTCGGACGTGATGATCGCCGATCCCAAGATCGCGGACATCCTGCCGCTCAACTCGCATTCGGTCTACGTGGTCGGCAAGGGCATGGGCACGACGGCACTCACCGTCTACGGCGCCGGAAAGCGCGTGCTCTACGCGTCGGATGTGATCGTCTCCGCGGACATCGACGGATTCAAATCGCGGCTGCACGAGCTGCTTCCCGACGAGACGCGGATTTCCGTCAGCCCCGCCAATCAGTCCATCGTGCTCTCCGGCACGGTGTCGAGCCCGGCGGCGCTGCAACAGGTGACGACGCTCGCCGACACTTACAATCCCGGCAAGGTCGTCAACATGCTGACCGTGCAAGGCACGCAACAGGTGATGCTGTCGGTGCGCTTCGTCGAGATGGAACGCACGACCGCCAAGGATCTGCGCATCAACGTCCAGCAGATGCCGACGGTAAACACGAATCCGGTGGTGACGGTTCAGACCGGAGATACCCTCGTCAACGCCGCAACCTCGGCGCTGAATTCGTTCGGTACGGCCTCTCTGATGTGGAGCCTGGGCGGCGGGGACCTCACCGTCCTGTTCGACGCCCTGGAAACCAAGGGTCTGGTCAAAACCCTCGCCGAGCCGACGCTGGTTACGATGTCGGGCGATACGGCGAACTTCCTGGCCGGCGGCGAGTTTCCGATTCCGATCAACCAGAGCAGCAGCGCTGGAACCGGGACGCAGCTTCCCACCATCACCGTGGAGTTCAAGCCGTTCGGCATCTCGCTGGCCTTCACGCCGACGATTCTCCAGGACGGGCTCATCAACCTCGTCGTCAATCCGGAAGTGTCGTCGATCGATCCGACCACATCAATCAGGCTCGGGCTGATCGAGGTGCCGGGCATCAAGGTCCGCCGGGCCCACACCACGGTCGAACTGCGCGACGGCGAGTCCTTCACCATCGCCGGATTGCTGTCCGACAATTACCAGAACAGCATCCGGCAGTATCCGTTCATCGGCGACCTGCCGATCATCGGCAGTCTGTTCCGCTCGACCGGCTTCCAGCACGACCAGACCGAGCTTGTCATTGTCGTCACGCCGCATCTGGTGACGCCGCGCCGCGCCTATGCCGCGACGCCCGCGGACATGTTCGTGCCGCCGTCGGATTTCGAGCTGTTCCTGTTCGGAAGCCAGCGGGGCAAAGCCTCGAGCATGAAGCCCGAAGACCGCGCGTTGATGTCGCTCGACCCCAGCAAGGGCGGGGTGGACGGCCAATACGGCCACGTTCTGTACTGAGGAGGATTGCCAATGACATCGATCTACAGCCGCTATGCCGCGATTGCGGCGGTCATCGGCGCCGGCCTCTGCCTTTCGGCGTGCACGGAAAGCCAAGTGAACATGGCGCCCGATTTCGGACGCGCCGTGCGGCAGGACGTCGTTGCCCAGATTGCCGATCCCGACGCGCATTACGCCGGTGACCCGGCGCCGGGCACAAACGGACCGCGCGTCGAGCTGGCGCAGAAGCGCTACGTCAAGGGGCAGGTGATCCAGCCGAGCACGATGACGGGGCTGTCCGGCGCCACCAACGCCGACAACGGTGCGAGCGGCGGCAACGGCGGCGGCATTGGCAGCAGTGGCGGCGGAGCTTCGGCGGGAGTGGCCAGCCAGTAGGACACGGAGTGCGGCGCGCGCAACAACAACAAGAGTGCAATGAACAAAAATGTCGACGCACTTGAAAACCGAACTGAAGGTGTTAACGGCATTGGACCGTGACAAACTGCCGGCGAATGCGGCACGTGTCGGAATCGTGGAAGGGGCAATCGCGCCCGAACAGGCGAGCGGCTTGGCCTCGCTGTTTCGCGACGTCGCGTTTGAAACCGTTGGTGCGACGTGGCCCGACCGCTACAAGGGCGAAATAGACATCCTGATCGCCAGCGTCGATGCGGCGTCCTCCGACGAGTTGAACCAGGCGTTTCGCCGGCTCGGCCGCGACGCCACAAGCGTCAGGGTGCTGGTGGTGCTGCGCAATGCGGACGTCGCAACGACGCGGGCCGTGGTGCAGGCGGGCGCCGCGGACGTGCTGCCGGCGCCATTCGGAGAGGCCGCGCTGGCGCTTTCTCTCGAACGTCTCCTGGCGCACGAGCCGCGCAAAAAGGGCACGCCGGAAAAAGCCGGAGAAGTCGTCGCCCTGCTCAAGGCGGGCGGCGGCGTCGGTGCGACGTCCATCGGAGTTCAGGTAAGCCATCTGATTGCCGAGAGGCTCGGCGCGTCCGGCGGCGTCTGCTTTGCCGACCTCGATCTGCAGTTCGGCGCGGCGGCTCTCTATTTCGACATCCCGGAGCCGCTCACGATCATGGAATGCCTGGCGCTGGGCGATCGACTGGGCGAGACGCAGTTCACGACCATGCTTGCCACCCACAAGTCCGGCGTGCGCCTGCTCGCAGGTCCGCGCGACCTCACCCCGCTCGAAACGCTCACGCCGACGATCGTGGACTCGCTCATCGGCGGATTGCGCCGCGATTTTGCCGTGACCCTGATCGATCTTCCGTCGGTGTGGACCGTCTGGACCAACCGGGTGCTCCAACTCTGCGACCGCATCGTGCTGGTCACCAACCTGTCGGTTGCCCATGTGCACCTGGCGCGACGCCAGCTCGACGTGCTGAAACTGCAGAGGCTCGGCGACGTGCCGCTGACGCTGGTCTGTAATGCGGTAACCGCCGAGCAGCAGAACACCTTGCCCGTCAAGAATGCGGAAAAGGCGATCGGCCGGACGTTCGACGCCGTGATTCCCGCCGACAGTGCGGTAATGGGCGCCGCCACCAACGAAGGCTTGACGGTGCGGGCGGTACGCCGCGGCACCAAGCTGGAAAAAGCGCTCACCCAGGTGGCCGGCGCGCTCGCCGCGAACGCAACTCTCAACAGACAAGCGGTGATCTGAAATGCTGTTTCGCGAAGAAGCCGATTCGCAGGATGGTCAGGCCCGCACGGGCGCGGTGATCGAAGACGCAACCGCGCTTCGCCTGCTCGTGCATCAGCGCCTGCTCGAGTTGTTGAACCTGAGCCTCTTGGACAAAACGCCCCGCGAGCAGTTGCGGGTGGAAATCCGCGGCGTGGTCGGGCAGATCCTGGCGCTGGAAAAGCGCGTGCTGACGCCGTTTCAGACCGATCAGCTGATCGAAGACGTGCTCGACGAACTGCTGGGACTTGGGCCGCTCGAACCCTTGCTCAAGGACGATTCGGTCAGCGACATCCTGATCAACACCCACAACAAGGTGTATGTGGAACGCGCCGGCATTCTCGAGGAGACGGATGTTCATTTCCAGGATACCCGCCATCTCATCCGCATCATCAACAAGATCGTCTCGGCCGTGGGCCGCCGCGTCGACGAATCCCAGCCGATGGTCGATGCGCGCCTTTTGGACGGCAGCCGCGTCAATGCGGTGATTCCGCCGCTCGCGGTCGACGGCCCGCTGGTGTCGATCCGCAAGTTTTCGCGCACGCCGATCCACATGAACAAGCTCATCGAGCTGCGGAGCATCACCGAGGAGATGTCGCTCCTGATGCGGGCGATCATCAAATGCCGCCGCAATGTGCTGATCTCCGGTGGCACCGGCTCGGGCAAGACGACGCTGCTCAACGCACTATCGGCCTGTATCGACAACCGCGAACGCATCGTGACGATCGAAGACTCCGCGGAATTGCAGCTTCAGCAGCCGCACATCTGCCGGCTGGAAACGCGTCCGCCCAATATCGAGGGGCGCGGCGAGATCACCCAGCGCGACCTCGTGCGCAACGCCCTGCGTATGCGGCCGGACCGTATCATCGTGGGCGAAGTGCGCGCCGGCGAGGCGTTCGACATGCTGCAGGCCATGAACACGGGCCACGACGGCTCGATGACCACGGTCCACGCCAATACGCCGCGCGACGCACTCTCGCGCATCGAACAGATGATCGGCATGGCCGGGCTCGAACTGTCGCAGCGTTCGGTCCGCCAGCAGATCGCCTCCGCCATCAACGTCGTGATCCAGGTGGAGCGCATGGAGGACGGCCGGCGCCGCGCCGTGTCGATTTCCGAAATCGTCGGCATGGAGCACGAAACGGTGCTGATGCAGGAGATCTTCCGCTTCCGCCGGCGCGGTGTCGACAAGGACGGCCTCATCGTCGGCGATTTCGAAACTACCGGAATTCGCCCGCAGATCATGGACCTGATCACGGCGCGCGGCGTCGATCTACCGGCAATGGCCTTTTCTGCGGGGAGGAAATCGGCCTAGATGACTATGATCATCATCTATGTTTTCGCCTTCGCCGCGGTGGTGCTGCTGGTTCAGACGGGCGCGGACCTTTTTCTCGCCTCGCGCGACAAGCAGAAGCGCGTCAACCGCCGGCTTACGCTGCTGGACGCCGGCATGAAGTCGACCGACGTCTATGCGACGCTGGTGCGCAATCCCGGGGCTCTGTCGCCGGATTCGAGTTGGGCCGCGAAATTCACCGACATCGCATGGACCTATTGCCGCCAAGCCGGTCTTCGCATCCACCCGTTCCGGCTGGCGGCGATCTTCGGCGCGGCCGCTGTGGCGATCTGGGCCTTGAGCCTTTTGCTCATCCAGGCCTCCAGCCTGTTGGGAGCCGTCGTGCACGGGACGATATCGCTGATCGCTAGTGTCGTGATTTGCGGCCTCGCGGGCTTTGTTTGGGTGGTCAGGAGACGCAACCAGCGCCTTCTGAAATTTGAAGAACAGATGCCGCTGGCGCTCGACGTCGTGAACCGTGCGATCCGCGCCGGCCATCCCGTGATTTCGGCCGTGCAGCTCGCAGGCAATGAGATGGGCGACCCCGTGGGCTCGGAATTCGGCCTGATCGTCGACGAGACCACGTACGGCTTCACCTTCCGCGACGCGCTGTCGAACTTCGCCCGCCGCACCGGCTCGCGCGACGCGCACTTCTTCGCCGTCAGCGTGGCGATCCAGTCAGAAACGGGCGGCAATCTTGCCGAAATCCTCGACGGTCTTGCCAAGGTCATCCGCGGCCGCGGCACGCTTTCCAAGCGCGTCAAGGCGCTTTCCAGCGAAGGGCGCACCTCCGCCCTGCTGTTGAGCGCGCTACCGGTTTTCGTCGTCTCGGTGATGTTCCTGCTCCGGCCCTCGTTCTACACGTCGAAGTTCGACGACCCGATCTTCTGGCCCTCGGTCGCCGGCATCCTGGCGATGTACTTCCTGGGCTGGTTCATCATTCACCGCATCGTCAACTTCAAATACTGAGGCGAGGCGCCGACATGATCATCCTTATCCAGATCATCGTGTTCTGCATCGTCGTGCTGGTCACGGTCGCGCTCGCGCGCGAAATCGACCGCACCTTGGTGCAGCGCCGGCGGCTCGGGCAGCAGGCTTTTGCCGGCCGCCCCAATACCGCGCCGCTGCTGCAGACGCTCACGGTCAACAATTCGTTCTTCCGCTGGGTACAGTCGTCAAGCTCGCTCAGCGATACCGCCGAGCGCGCCAGGCTGCGCCGCGAGTTGGCGCTTGCGGGGTTCGACCATCCCGTCGCGCCGGTCTGGTACACCATCATCCGCTTTGGCCTCGCCGTCGGTCTGCCGCTGATCTATCTCGGCGCCAATTCGCTGCTGGGCGGCCAACACGGGGGCCTCAAGCTGGCGATTTACGCGCTGGTGCTGTGCGGCGCCGGGCTGTTGCTGCCCGGCCTGGCGGTGTCGAAGCTGGCGGGCCGGCGGCGCGACCAGACCGAGCGCGAGTTCCCCGATGCCCTCGATCTGATGGTGGTCTGCATCGAGGCAGGATTGAGTCTCGATGCCAGTTTCGTACGCGTCGGGCAGGAAGTGAAGGAATCGCATCCCCGCATCGCCGAAGAATTCGGACGCGTCTCCGAGGAACTGCGGGCGGGCAGGGCCCGCTCCGACGCGTTGCGCGACATGGCCGACCGCACCGACGTGGTAGGCATCCGCTCCTTCGTCTCGCTGATCGTCCAGACCGAAGCCCTCGGCGCCAGCGTCACGCAGGCGCTGCGGACCTATTCGGTCGAGATGCGCGAGACGCGATATTTGAAGGCCGAGGAGCGCGCGATGCGCATCCCGGTGCTGATGAGCGTTCCGGTCGTGACCTGCATGCTGCCGGTAATTGTGGGTTCCTTGATGCTGCCGGCAATCATCGATGTGGTGAGGACTCTCCTTCCCGCGCTCGCGGGACATCCAACGGGGTGACGATGAAAGAGAAAGCGATCATCCGGGGCGGCTTGGCGGCCGCATTTTCGGTCGTGGCGGCGGCATGCACTTCCACAGGCGCCGACGCGCCGGAGTTCGGCGTCAGGCCGCTCGCCCAGATGGGCGATGAGAACATCCGCCCGGACACGGTGTTGTACGAACAGGCCGTGACCGCGATCGATCGCCGCGACTATGCGACGGCGCTGGACAGCCTTCAGTCCGCGCGTGCCAAGAACCCGGACAACGTGCGCGTGCTGAACGCCTTCGGCGTCGTGTACGATAAGCTCGGCCGCTTCGATCTCAGCGCGCGATATTACGCGCAGGCCCTTGCGCTCGATCCCGGCTCGCGGACCGTCGCCCAGAACGTCGCCTATTCGAAGGTGCTGCAGGGGTTGATGACCGCCTCGCAATCGGCGGCGATTCCGCCGCCCGTGCAGATCTCCGAGGCTTTGCCGGCTGCATCGCCGGTTGCCGCACCGACCGTCCCGGTGATCGCGGAGTCCGTCGACGCCGCGCCGGCCGCACCTGCGATGCCCGTCGTGAACGTGCCCGACCATTTGGCGTCGGCGCCCGGTGATCTCACCTTTGCCGGCGCGAACATCGAACTGCCGGGCGAAGCAGCGGTGGAGAAGCCGGCGGTTCATGTCGCGGCGGCGGTCGAGCCGGCCGGCAAGTTCTCCGCGATTGCGCCGATCGCCGCAAAGCTCGCAACGCCCGTCGCTGGCGTGAAGGTTTCCTTCGGCGATCCGAGGCCGACGGCCGATGAGCCCGCCTTGCGACCGCTCGCCGTCGTTTCCCGCCCGGTCCCGCGGCCCGGGCCCCATGCCACCGCCGGCGATGCCTCCGTTTCCTTCATGAGCTTCACCGTGGCGCTGTCCGGCCTGGCGCCGATCGTCGGATTGCGGGCACCGGATGCGCCGGCCGCGAGGCCCGTCGCCCCGAGGCCGCTCTCCGCCCTTGAGTGGGCTTCGTTGCGCGCCGTGAAGTCTCCCGAGCCGGAGCAAGCCGTGTACCGGGGACCAACGTCGCTCCCGGCTGCGGGTTCCGAGCCCGCGCGAGTTCCCAGCCCGGCGCTGCAGTCCAGGCGCCCGCTGCGCATCGTCAACGCCACGGGGCAGCCGGACAAGACCGATCCGGTCTATCGCGGTCTTTCTTCGCTCGGCTGGATCGTCTCGAAAACGCGGCCGACGGCCCCCGCCGGGCTGAAATTCACGACGGTGGTTTATCCCATCGCCGGCACGACCGTGGCGCGAACGCTGGCACGCACATTGCCGTTCCCGGTGCATTTGCAGCCGGACCCGTGCAATTGCCACGGCATGCAGCTTTTCATCGGCATCGACTACCTAAGCTGGAAGCCGGCCGATCGTCATGTCCCCGAGGTTTGGCGGACGAGCCTCAATTTCGCCGCCCTCGGAACGATCAAAGGAGTGCAATGATGGTTGCCAACGCCCGATTGTTTGCGGCTGCGGTCCTGGCCGGCATGACGGCTTTCGCGCCGGCCGGCGCCGGCTGGTTCGATTCCTCCGAGCCCACGCCGAAGCTCAGCGACGGCGTGGTGGCGCAGATTCAACGCGCCGTCGACGACCAGCGCTATGTCGATGCGGGGCGCATGCTCGGCGAGGCGATGCTGTCGGCGGACGACGATCCACGCCTGCTGGTGCTCGCGGGCCAGGTGAGCCTTTTCCGCGGCCAGTACGACGCCGCGCTCAAAAGTTTCAAGCAGGCGGACGCCGACCCGGCCGTGCGGGCCCGGGCGCTGGAGGGCGAGGGCATCGTCCTCTCGCTCCAGGGACATTCGGATGAGGCCGTGAAGGTGCTTCAGATTGCAGTGGCGGCCGATCCGTCGGCATGGCGGGCCTGGAACGCGCTCGGCACCGAATACGACCGCCGCCACGACTGGCAGGACGCCGACGCGGCCTACGAACATGCCATGACGGCTTCCGGAGGCAACCCGCTGGTCCTCAACAATCGCGGCTTCTCGCGCCTGACGCAGAACCGTTTGGACGATGCCACGGCGGACTTCGTTGCAGCGCTGGACAAGAAGCCGGACTTCGTGCCGGCGCGCAACAACCTGCGGCTTGCCATCGCAATGAAGGGCGATTACCAGCGTGCGGTTTCGGGAGCGGGCGCAAGCGAGCGCGCCGCCATCCTCAACAACGCGGGTTTCGTGGCCATGTTGCGCGGCGACTATTCCACTGCCAAGAATCTGCTGGGCGAGGCGATGAAGGCCAAAGGTCAGTATTACTCCATGGCCGCCGCCAATCTCGAGACCGCCAACGGGATGGCCGCCGCTCCGGCGAACACGCACGGGAGTGCCGATGCCGCCCATTGAAATTGCGCGCTGGGCGCTCCTCGTCGTCCTGACGCTGATCCTCGGCTATGCCGCGGCCATCGACGTGAAAGAACGCCGGATTCCCAATTGGACGGTGCTGGCGGTTGCGGGCTTGTTCGTGGGATGGGCGATTGCCGGACCCTCCGTATCGCTGCTCGGCTCGCTCGAGGCGGCGCTCGTCATGTTCTTGCTCACCGTCGGCCTCTATCTGATGAAAGTGGTCGGGGCGGGCGATTCCAAGCTCGTCAGCGCCGTTGCGCTTTTCGTCGGCATCCAGCACCTGCCGCTGTTTGTGCTGATGATGAGTCTCGCCGGCGGCGCGATCGCGCTGTTCATGCTGGCCTTGAGCCCGCGGCGCGTGCTGGCGATTATCCAGACCCGCGGACAGGTGGGCTTCGGCCGCAGCGTGCCCTATGGCGTCGCCATCGCGCTCGCCACGGTCGGGACGCTAGTGCCGCAGGTGACCGGCATCCCGCTCTGGTAACTGCAGCCCGCTTCGCTCCCGGATAATTTCTGGCCTTTTGCAGGGGCGCGGCGCGCGACCATTCTGCCGCGCGCGCGATGGCCGCTCCGCGATTTTTTGCCAGGGCTCTTGCGGTCGAGTACTCTATTTTATAGAGTAATCTATGTTACGGCGAAGATGGTGGTCTTAGGAAACTGATATGTCTGGGAAATCGGCCGCTCTTGGCCAAAATGACGCAGTGTCCACCGGCAACGTAAAAGTGCCGCCATTCCCGTCAGAATTGCAGTCGCAGACCGGTCTCCGGTCATTGGGGAGGGTTACCAGTGTCAGATAACCAAGCGCTCGCCGCGCCGGTGGTCAGCCTGCGCCATGTGGTCAAGACCTATGACGACGACGGTCTCAAGGTCACGGCAATCAACGACATCAGCCTCGACATTCCGCGCCGTCGCTTCGCCATGCTGGTGGGCCCGTCGGGCAGCGGCAAGACCACGCTTTTGAACCTGATCGGCTGCATCGACAAGCAGACAACCGGGCAGGTGACCGTCGCCGGCCAGGACGTCGCCAGGCTCTCCGACAACCGGATCACCGACTTCCGCGCCAAGAACATCGCGTTCATTTTCCAGAATTTCAGCCTCTATCCGGTGTTGTCGGCCTACGAGAACGTCGAATACCCGCTCTTGCTCATCAGTATGCCCGCCGCGCAGCGCCGCGAACGCACCATGTCGATGCTGCAGGCCGTCGGCCTTGCCGATCAAGCGCGGCAGCGGCCCAACCAGCTCTCGGGCGGCCAGAAGCAGCGTGTCGCCATCGCGCGCGCCCTGGTCAAGCATCCCGAGATCGTGCTGGCCGACGAGCCCACGGCCAATCTCGACACCCAAACCGGCGCGCAGATCATCGAGTTGATGCGTCGGATGCAGCACGAGCAGGAAGTCAGTTTCATCTTCGCGTCGCACGACCCGCAACTCATCTCCCACGCCGAGGAGACCTACGTCATCCGCGACGGCAAACTGATCGAGCATCGCGCGGAGACCGGCAAATGATGCTCCTGAAAATCGCGCTGCGGAACATCTTGCGCAACGGGCGCCGCTCGCTGATGACCGCCTCCGCGATCGCCGTGGGCGCCATCGCGCTGATCCTGTTCGGCGAATATGTCGGCTACATGGTGCGCGGTTTCGAGACCAGCGTCGTGGTGGAGAGCGGGCATCTCTCCGTTTTCCGCAAGGGCTATTTCGAGTACGGCGCCGGCAATCCGTCGGGCTACAGCATCTCCGGGTACAAGAAGGTGATGGCGCTGATCGAGAACGATTCCGTTCTCAAGCCGATGGTCATCGTGGTCACGCCGACCGTCACCGTTTTCGGCATTGCCGGCAATTTCGCCATCGACACCTCGAAGACGTTTTACGGCTCGGGCGTCGTGCCCTCCGACCAGGATCGTCTGCGCCGCTGGAACGACTACGGCATTTTCGGCACGCCCTCCCGCTTTCCGCTGAGAGACGGCGACGATACGCACGGCATTATCGGCGTCGGCCTGGCACGCATGCTGGGGTTGTGCAAACCCCTGAACGTGCCCAATTGTCCTTCGCCGCCCGAGAAGGCAAAGCCCGCGGTGCCTGTTGCGGCCGGGCCCGCCGGTGTGGATCTGGTCGAGCTTGCCGCGCGCGACCGCGACACCACAGCGCCCGCGGCCGAGAAAAAGGGCGCACGCATCGACCTTCTTGCGGCCACCGCCGCGGGTGCCCCCAATGTCGTGAGCCTTTCGGTCATCGAGGCGCGCTCGGAGGGTGCGAAGGAACTCGACGACATGTATGTCGGCATGAGCCTCGGACTTGCCCAGCAGCTTTTGTACGGCCGGGGCGAGCACAAAGCCGTCAGCATCGTCGTCCAGCTCCAGCATACCGCCGAAATTCCGCAGGCGAGGGCGCGGCTGGACGAGATCTTCCGGCAAAACAAGCTCGATCTGGAAGTGCACGATTTCACCGAGCTTCAGCCGCAGTACAATCAGGTGATCGGCTTTTTCGGCGCCATTTTCCTCTTTATCCTGGTCATCATGGGCATCATCGTGCTGTTCACCGTGGTCAACACGATGAGCATGAGCGTGATGGAGCGCACCAACGAGATCGGCACCGCGCGCGCCATGGGCGTCCGCCGCAGCGGCATCCGCCGCCAGTTCCTGATCGAGGGCTGTTTGCTCGGGCTGATCGGCGCCACGGCCGGCGTGGTGCTTTCTTCGATGATTGCGGTCTGGTTCAACGGCCTCGGTGCCCACTGGATGCCGCCGGGCGAGGCCAGTCCGATTCCGCTCAAGCTGCTGACAACCGGCGTGTGGGAATTCCAGTTCGCCGTCTGGTTCGGACTGCTCGCGATGGCGACACTCGCCGCTGTTGTCCCCTCCAACCGCGCCGCACGGATGCCCGTGGTCGACGCCTTGCGACACGTGTGAGGAGCAATGCTGTTCAAAATCGCATTCCGCAACATCCTGCGCAACGGCCGCCGCTCGCTGATGACGGCCTCCGCCATCGCGGTCGGCGCCATGGCGCTGCTGCTGTTCGGCGAATACATGGAGTTCATCGTGCGGGGCGTCGAAACCAGCACGGTGGCGCGCAGCGGCCATCTGGCCGTGTTCCAAAAGGGCTATTCCGACTTCGGCGCGGGCAATCCCGCCTCCTACAGCATTTCCGGCTATCGCGACGTCATCAGGCTGATCGAGAACGATCCGGTGCTGAAGCCGCTGGTGCGCGTCGTGACGCCCACCGTTTCGATGTACGGCATTGCCGGCAACTCCGCCGTCGACGCATCGAAAACATTCTACGGCGTTGGCGTGGTGCCGTCCGACCGCGAGCGGATGATGCAGTGGGACGACTATAGCGTCTACAAATCGTCTCCGGCGATTGCGTGCGGTTTCCATTACGGTCTCAAAAACGGCGACATGACCCACAGTATCGTCGGCGTCGGCGTGGCGCGCATGCTGAGCCTGGACGTGCCGACGATCGTGGCCGGATGTCCCACGGCGAAGGAAGCCGCTGCCTTGGCGCGGACCGGCCGCAAGATGCCGCGCATCAACCTATTGGCGGGAACGACCGAAGGCGCACCCAACATCGTCAGTCTGCTGGTACGCGAGGCTCGCACGCAGGGCTTCAAGGAACTGGACGACATGTACGTCGGAATGAACATCGGCGTCGCCCAGCAATTGCTCTATGGCGGCGGCGAGCACAAAGCCGTCAGCATCGTCGTCCAGCTCCAGCACACCGCCGACCTTGCCAAGGCTCGCGCGAGGCTGGAGGAGCTGTTCGTGCGCAACCGCCTCGATCTGGAACTGCGCGATTTCACCCAGATCGAACCGCGCTACAACCAGATCGTCGGGCTGTTCGAGGCGATCTTCGCCTTCATCGCGGTCATCATGGTCGTCATCGTATTGTTCACGGTGGTCAATACCATGAGCATGAGCGTGATGGAGCGCATCAACGAAATCGGCACCGCTCGCGCCATCGGCGTGCGGCGGCGCACTATCCGGCGCCAGTTCGTTCTCGAGGGCTGTCTGCTCGGGCTGATCGGGGCCACGGCCGGATTCGTTCTCGGCGCGGCCGTTGCGTGGTGGTTCAACCGCGCCGGCTTCCGCTGGCAGCCGCCGGGCGCGGCGACATCCGTGCCGCTCCTGTTGCTGACGGTCGGGGTCTGGCGGCTGCGACTTGCCATCTGGCTCGGTCTGGTGGTCACGCCGATGTTCGCCGCGCTCGTTCCCGCCAACCGGGCGGCGCGCATGAAGGTCGTCGACGCACTGCGCCACGTTTGAGGTGACATATGAAAAACCTGCTTATCGGATTGGGACTGGCCGCACTTGTCTTCGGCGGCAATGCGTGGGGCCAGGGCATGGCGGCGCAGGATATCTTGGCGGGCATGGACAAGGTGCGCAATCCGGGCCAACCGTTCCGGCTGACCAACACGCTCACCGAGTATATCAAGGGCGAGGCCCGCAACCGCGTCGTGCTCGTGGTCTTCGCCCGTGAAAACAAGCAGACCCACCAGTTCGACAACGTGGTGCGTTATGTCGATCCGACGCGCGACGCCGGCAAGATGGTGCTGATGAACGGCTCCAATATGTGGTTCTACGACCCGTCGTCGAAAGCAAGCAACCGCATCTCGCCGCAGCAGCGCCTGATGGGGCAGGCATCGGACGGAGACATTGTGACGGCGAATCTGTCCAAGGACTACACCGCGAGGCTGGTGGCGGAAGAGAAACTGCTCGATGCCGACCGCCAGAACCGCGATTGCTGGCACCTCGATTTGAAGGCGGCGAACGAAGAGGCGGTCTACAGCCGCATCGAGTTCTGGATCGAGAAGGGCACCTTCCGCCCGGTGAAGGGCAAGTACTATTCCGACAGCGGGCGGCTTCTGAAGATCGCCTACTACCACAAATTCACCGAACAGCTCGGCGGCTTGCGTCCCAGCGAGACGATCATCATCGATGCCGTCGACCAGAATCTCGTCACCACGATGGCGAACTCCGATATGCGGGCGCAGGCAATCCCGGATTCCTGGTTCCAGCGCGATTTCCTGCCGAGGGTGAAGATCGATTGATGCGCCGCGCGGCATTCATCGTCGCCTTGCTCGGAGCCGCGGTTCCCGCCGCGGCGCAGGAGGACAACGACCTCAGCCGCATCCCGGGCGCGATCGACAGCGCACCGGCGGCCGAGGCGCCGCAGGCCGCAGCGCACGGCAAGTATTTCCTCGAAGATGCGTTGGGGCTGTTGTCGTATCGGGGCAGCTTCGCCGTGCCCTATCCCTACGCCGTCCCGTCGCGCTGGGCCAATCGCACCAGTTTCGACATGCTGGACACCTGGAAGCTGGCCTCCAATTTAAGCGCCGTCTTCAGCGACCGTCTGAGCGCGACCTTCGCGGACGGCGTGGAATTTCCGAGCGACGTCGTGCGCAACGATCCGCGCGAGGCTTATCTGACCTGGGAGCCGCTGCCGCAGACCTATCTTGAAGCAGGCCGCATCAACGTGCGCAACGGCGTGGCGTTCGGCTACAATCCGACCGATTTCTTCCGCGCCCGCACCACCGTGAGCCAGTCGTCGGCCGATCCTGGGGCGCTGCGCGAGAACCGCCTGGGCACCGTGATGGTGCGCGCGCAACGCATCTTCGACGGCGGCACCGTCGAGTTCGTGTACGCGCCGAAATTGCACACCCCTGCGCGGGTCGGAGCCGTGGCGGATCCGCTCGATCCCAAGTTCGACCAGACCAATGCGGCCGACCGCTTCATGGCCGCCTACAGTTTCGAGCTGGAGGAATTCAGCCCGCAGATTCTGGTCTATCACGAGAGCGGGCGCACGAAGATCGGTTTCAACGCGTCCCATCCCGTCAGCAACAGCATCATCGCCTATCTCAGTTGGACCGGCGGGGAGGCGCCCAGCGAGATCGCCGACGCAATCGCTTTCGGCAAACGCACCGGCACGCTGCCGCCTTCGATACCCGTGCTGCCGCCCACCTCCTCCTCCCACGCTTTCCGCAACGACGTCTCGGCCGGCGCCTATTGGACGGGCGAAGACAAGGAAACCGTCAGTCTCGAATACAATTATCATCAGACCGGGTTCTCGAAGCGCGATTGGAAAAATTGGTTTGCGATCGGGGCCGATCCGGCCGCGGCGAACGAGATGTGGTTCATCCGAGGCTATGCCTCCGACCAGCAGGACCCGATCAGCCAGCACCAGATGTTCGCGCGCGTCGACTGGAGCGAGCCGTTCCAGATCGAGCATCTGGACGTCAACGGCTTCGTGATGACGAGCATCGAGGACGGCTCGTGCCTGGGACAGTTCGCGGTGGGCTACGACCTCTCCGACAATTGGAGCGTCGGTGCCTATTTCGGCGGCAGCACGGGCGGGGCGCGCAGCGAATGGGGCAGTTTGCGCGACGCCGCGAGCGCGACGGTCCAGGTCACGCGCTATCTCTGAAACGCGCATTGCATCGTCGTGATCGCGCGTTGGCGCAGGTGCGTGCCCTTACCTTGGGGAATCGCGTGGTCGTTGCGCGCCGCAGCGCCAGCAACTGCGCGCATGCAATTTGCGACAGGGTGTGGCCGGGATGACAGCGGCGCCGAAAATTGTCATCTTCACTTGCGAACTAGTCGTAGTATAACGCAAAAAGGCGGCCAAACCCCTTGATCTTGGCGCTATATTTGGTGATAGGGGCATGGGGTTTGAGGAAGTTGAACAGGCCTCTCTGCAACGCCCAAATCGCCGCGGGAACGCTTCCCGGGAACCTCGGCAGGGGATTGCGGCTGTTGGGCGCCTGGCTCGAACCATCCTCGCGTCGACGGGGCTGCGCACCAGAAGGATGCACGTGATGTCCGAAATGATCCCGAGCCCGTCCTCCGCGCGGGTTGCCGTTTACGGGCTCGGCTATGTCGGCTTGCCGGTTGCCGCGGTTCTGGCGAGCCGCGGTTTCGACGTCATCGGGGTCGATATCTCGTCGCGCATCGTGGACATCATAAACGGCGGCAAGATCCACATCGTGGAACCCGATCTGGAAATGGTGGTGCACGCGGCCGTATCGTCCGGCAAGTTGCGCGCCACCCTGGAAGCCGGAGAGGCGGACGTCTTCATCATCGCGGTGCCGACGCCGTTCACGACCGACAAGCAACCGGACGTCTCCTTCATCCGCAAGGCCGTCGAGGCGATCGCGCCGAAACTGAAGAAGGGCGATCTCGTCGTCCTCGAATCCACCTCGCCGGTGGGCACGACGGAGCAGATCCGCGATTGGATCGGACAGCAGAGGCCGGACCTCGTTGCGCCTCAGGGCGACAAGGACGAAGCGGACATCCACATCGCCCATTGCCCCGAGCGCGTGCTTCCCGGCAGCGTCCTGCGCGAACTGGTCGACAACGACCGCATCATCGGCGGCATTTCGGTGCGCTGCGCCGAGCACGCGGCCGAACTCTACCAGACCTTCGTGCGCGGCGAGATTCACCTGACCAACGCCCGCACGGCCGAGCTTGCCAAGCTGGTCGAGAACGCGTTCCGCGATGTCAATATCGCCTTCGCCAACGAACTCTCCAACATCTGCGACGAACTCGACATCAACGTGTGGGAGCTGATTTCGCTCGCCAACAAGCATCCGCGCGTGAACATCCTGTCGCCCGGCCCAGGCGTCGGCGGACATTGCATCGCGGTCGACCCGTGGTTCATCATCGCGGCCTCGCCCGCCAAATCGAAAGTAATCCGCGCCGCGCGCGACGTGAACGACGGCATGCCCGAAGTGGTGATCGAGAAGGTCCGTGCCGCGGCGCGCAAGCTGCGCGCGCCCGTGGTGGCCTGCTTCGGTCTTTCCTACAAGCGCGACATCGACGATCTGCGCGAGAGCCCGGCGATGGACATCGTGGAGACCCTGGCGCGCGAACAGGTGGGACAGCTTCTCATCGTCGAGCCCAACCTGAAGTCGCTTCCCGAGAGCCTGGCAAAGTCGGGGCGGCTGGTGGACATCAAAGAAGCGATGGCCGAAGCGGACATCATCCTGCTGCTGGTCGATCACCGTCAGTTCAAGCGGATCGATCGCGACCTCCTGAAGCCCAAGATCGTGATCGACACCCGCGGTATCTGGCGCTGACGGAATGCAGATTCTCCTGATTTCCTGGTATTTTCCACCCGGCAACGACGTTGCCGCGCTGCGTACCGGCGCGATGGCGGAGTATCTGGAGCAGGCCGGGCACACCGTCCATGTGCTGACGGCGGACCGCGACCACGCCGATCCGTCGCTGGCCGTTCCGATTGCGGAATCGCGGGTAACGCGCACGCGGTGGTTCGATGTCGATCACCGCAGGGTCCTGCCGCGGCTCGACGCGGAACCGGTCAGCGAGCCTCCGGCGCCTGCGGCGAAGAAGATCGGGGGCAGGCTGCGTTCGGGCATCTCGGGGTTCTACTACAATCTCATTCACACGCCGGACCGTCAGATCGGCTGGCTGCCTTATACGATCGCGGCGGGCAAACAGATCATCCGCACGCAGGGTATCGACCTCATCTATGCCAGCGCGCCGCCGTTCACCGGCTACTTGGCCGCGCGCGCCTTGGGGCGGCGGTTTTCGCTTCCCTGGATCGCGGAATACCGCGACGGCTGGAGCCGCTATTTCTATGTGCCGCGGCCGGGGTGGCGGCAGTGGATCGACGAGAAGATGGAGAACCGCGCCCTGGCCGGCGCCGCCGGCGTCGTCGCGGTAACCGAACGCTGGGCCGAATACTATCGCCAGCGCTACGGCAAGCCGACCATCGCCGTCCCCAACGGTTTCGATGCGCAGACTTTGGCGAGCGGCACCGTGGTGCCGCGCCCCGGCGAGCCCGTCACGATCACTTATATGGGCGTGTTGTATCAGGGCCTGCGCGATCCTTCCGCCTTGTATCGGGCGATCGCACAATCCGGTCTCGGGCCGCGCGACGTCCAGGTGCACTACTACGGTCCCTCGGAAGAGGAAGTGATGCCGCAGGCCAAGCTGTACGGCGTGGCCGGGTACGTCCGCGTCAAGCCGCGCGTGACGTTTGCCGAGTCGGTCGAGATTCAGCGTGCCAGCGACGTGCTCTTGCTGCTGCAGGCGGCGGTGGACGTGCGCAACGTCCCGGCCAAGTTGTTCGAGTACTTCGCGGCGCGGCGGCCGATCCTCGGCGTGGGGCTCGACAACGGCGAGCCGGCACAACTGATAAACGAACGCAACGCGGGGCTGTACGACAGCGATCCTGCGGTGATGGCGGCCAAGCTCCGCGAGTGGGTCGACGAGAAGCAACGCACCGGCGCCGTCGCGCCGCCGCCGCCCGGCTCGGTGACGGGCCTGTCGCGGGCCGAGCAGTTCGGAAAGCTCGAAGCGTTCATCACGCAGATTCGCAAGCCCGACGCATATCGCGCACCGAACGTCGTGGTGATGCGGCGCGCGGGCGGAAGGGGGCGGCCTGCCGATTTCAACACGCAGCGGCCTTGCATCGTCACCACGGTCGACGCGGAGGAGGAGTTCGACTGGCAGAAGCCGCTGTGTCGCGAGTCCCGCAAAGTCAGTTCGATGAGCGAGCAGTATGTGCTGCATCGCATCTTCCAGCGCTACGACGTGGTGCCGATGTATTTCGTGACCTATCCCATCGTCACGCAGCCGGAGGGTTCCGAGTTCGTGGCGGATTGCCTGCGGCGGGGCAAATGCCAGGTCGGTTCGCAGCTTCATCCCTGGGTGACGCCGCCCTTCGAGGAGGAGGTGAACGCCTACAACAGCTTTGCCGGAAACCTTCCTGAGACCCTCGAATTCGCCAAGCTGAAGACGCTGACGGAGGCGATCGTCGAGCGCTTCGGCGTGCGGCCGACGGCCTATCGCGCAGGCCGCTATGGCGTAGGAGCGAACACCGTGAAGGCGCTAAGCGCCCTCGGCTACCGCGTGGATTCGAGCGTCGTGCCCGAATTCAGCTATCATCGAACCGGCGGCCCCACCTTCTTCGGACGCCCGACGCGGCCCTACTGGCTCGATGCGGAAAAGCGCGTGCTCGAGCTGCCCTTGACCTCCACTTATGTCGGCCGCCTGTCGGGAGGCGCGCCGCCGTGGGCGAAATTCGCCAACGGATTGTTCGAGAACGACGAGCGCCACATCCTGTCGCGCGCGCTGATGGCGCGATCGGGGTTGATGGAGCGCATCCGCCTGACGCCGGAAGGAACGCACGTCTCGGACGCCAAACGGCTTGTGCGCACGCTCTTGAAGCGCGGCACCACGATCTTCACCTTGTCCTATCACACGCCGTCCCTGGTTCCGGGCAACACGCCCTATGTACACACCGCCGCCGACCGGCAGCGCTTCCTGGACTGGTTCGACGAGTTCTACGAGTTCTTCCTTGGCGAGCTTGGCGGCGAGCCCGCGACGGTTTCGGAAATCTACGAAAAGGCGCGGTCGCGGAAGGCGGACGGAATCGCATCGAGCGTTTCCGCGGTATTGCCCTGATCGGGGGCTGACGTCATGACGAATTCCGAGGCCAGCCGGCGCGACGTCATCGTGATGATGCCCTCCAACCGCCGGCACGATCTGTTGCGCAAATCGCCCGATTTAGCGAACCGGCTGGGCGTCGCCGAGGCGCTGGACACGCTTGGCTATCGCATCGAATATCTCGACGTTCACGCGTGGCCGCTCAATCCGCTCGCAGGCAGGCCCTCCCTGTTCAGCAGCATCGATCCGTTGCGCGCCGCGAACGTGCTGTTGCGGCAGCGCCGCGCCCTGGCCGTCGTATCCTACTATCAGTCGGGCGCTCTTCTGGTGCTCGCGTTGCGCAGGCTTCTCGGATTCAAGCCGCGGGTCGTCATCGTCGATATCGGGGACGACCAGAATTGGCCCGTGCGGGAGCGCATCGTGCGCTTCTGCATCCGGCGGGCGGACGCGGTTTTCACCTTTGCGTCGGAGCAAGCCGAACACCTGAGGGCAAAATATCAGACCGGCGTGGTCCGCTTTCTGCCGCAGCAAGCCGACACCGGCTTCTACTGTCCGGGCCCCGGGGCGACCGAGGATTTCGTGCTCTCGGTGGGCGGCGACGTCTCGCGCGATTTCGAAACGCTCCGCGCGACGTTCGACCTGGATTTTCCGGTGGTTTTGCGCACGCATCTCGTGGCCGAGGACCGCGCGCGATATGCGAATGTGAGCGTGATCCGCGAACGGCTGAGCGATGCGGCGCTGCGCGATCTCTATCGCCGCGCCAAGATCGTCGTGCTGCCGCTGCACGACATGCGCCATCCGGGCGGCATCACCACGCTGCTCGAGGCGTTCGCGTGCGGCAAGGCGGTGGTCGCCAGCAACTCGCGCGGCATTCGCGATTATTTGCGCGACGGGGAGAACTGCCTGGCGGTTCCGTGCGGAGACGCCGAAGCGCTTCGGCAGGCGGTGCTCAGATTGATGAATGACGACGGCTTGAGGGAACGCATCGGCCGGCAGGCGCGTATCTATGCCGAAACGGAACTCTCGCAGTCTCGCCACGCGCAGCGGCTTGCAGCAGCAATTCGCTCGCTGGGGACACCCGGCGCGTAGGCGTGTGGGAGGCGGTTACGCGCGGGGCCGCGAATGCGGGTGCAGATCCAGTCCGTAGTCATGCTCGGGCCGTCTCTGCGGCGCCCGTCGGCGGACCAGGAAGTAGCCGACCAGCGGGGCTGCCACGGCCGAAACGGCGACCCAGATGCCTAGAATGACCAACAGGGACATTCCGTCTAACTCCTAGAGCCCTGCTCAAGATTGGTAACCCGTCCTTTACGGGCTCGTAAACTTTCCGCCGGAAAGCAGTCACAGGTTTGTAAATTTTGTCCGTGATTTCCCGCCGTTTGGAAAGGCCTGAGCACCCGCGCCGCCGCACCCAATCCGTTTACGCCGATTACTTGTGCCAGCATAAACCAAGCGATCCGTTAGGGAAATCATCGTCCTTGTCCTGGGATGGGGAGACGCTGTCCGGCCGGAATGGCTCAAGGCCCGGGACCGTAGCGGCATGCTATGTTCATCATTTTGCGTGGCGATTCAGCGTGATAAGTGCCAACAGCGCATTGCAATTACTCCTCAAAATTGATTGAGTTTGCGGCTCGCAGGGTGCGTGCGCCTGCGGCATAACGAGCGAGCGGCACAGCCTGCCCTGTCGGGGGCGAGAGGGAATTCGATGACCGTGCGGCGCCTGAGCGACATCGTTTTATCCTTGGCGTTGCTTCTCGTTTGCCTGCCGACCCTCGTGTTGGCGGCGTTCGCCGTCTGGTTGGACCAGAAGGTCTTTCCTTTTTGCCGCGAGGAACGGCTGACTCGAACCGGCCGGCGGATTCGCGTTTTCCGCTTGCGGACCACGCGGCCCACGCGCTTCGGATCGCGCCGCACGCCGCTCGGCGAATTCCTGGAACGCCTGCACCTGGACGAAATTCCGCAGCTTTTGAACGTGCTGACGGGCGAGATGTCGTTGGCCGGCGAAGCAGTCTCGATTGACGCGCTTGACCTGAAAAAGGTATTCGCGCTGCGTGATCGTTGAGTTCCCCGATTTCGATGTCCGCTCCGCAGATGCTTCTGCACGTCTTCCCGACTTTTGCCGTCGGCGGCTCGCAGGTGCGCTTTGCGGCTTTGGCAAACCGCTTCGGCCGCGAATTCCGCCACCTTGTCGTGGCGATGGACGGGCGCACGCAATGCCGCGAAATGCTGCGCGGCGATCTCGATGTCGCCTTTCCCGAAGTGAATCTGCGCCCGCGCGAAACCCTGGGCAATGTGCGCGCCTTCCGCCGTCTCTTGCGGGCGGTAAAGCCGGACCGGCTCTTCACTTACAATTGGGGCAGCATCGAATGCGCCATGGCCAACCGACCCGCCCTGGTGCCGCACGTCCACACCGAAGACGGCTTCGGCACGGAGGAAGCGGAGCGACAATTGCGGCGTCGCGCGCTAACGAGGCGGTATGTGCTCTCGCGCAGCACCGTCGTGCTTCCGTCGCGCGTGCTCTACCGCATCGCGTCGGACGTCTGGAAGCTGGACCCGGCGAACCTGCGCCATGTGCCCAACGGGATCGATTGCGACCGGTTCGGCACGCGGCGCGCGCTGGCGCTCACCTGCGCGGGCAGCGGTCCGATCATCGGCACCGTCGCCGCCTTGCGCCCCGAGAAGAATCTCATGCGGCTGCTGGAGGCGTTCCGGCAGGTGCGCAATACGATGCTCTGCCGCCTGCTCGTGGCGGGCGACGGGCCGGAGCGCGTCAAGCTCGAGCACAAGACCTCGATGCTCGGTATCGCGCCCGACGTGACCTTCGCTGGCCATATCGCGGAAACGGAGCGCATTTATTCGGCGCTGTCGTTGTTCGCGTTGTCGTCGGACACCGAGCAGATGCCAACCGCGGTGCTTGAGGCGATGGCGGCGGGCTTGCCGGTGGTTGCCACCGATGTCGGCGACGTTGCGGAGATGGTGGCCCCGGAAAACCGCCCGTACGTCACGCCGCTCGATGCGGATGCGCTCGCCGAGTCCATGTTGAGACTGCTTTCCGCCGGGGAAGAAGTGGCCGCAATCGGTGCCGCCAACCGCAGCGTGGTGCGCGAGCGCTACGGTCAGGACAAGATGTTTGCCGCCTACAAGACGATTTTCGGCGGCACCGGTTGAATGCCCCCCGGTTTGCTGCATGATGCGGCCAAACAGGATTTCCCATGATTGGCGGCTTTTTCTTCCTTGCATCGATCGTTGCAGTTTTCATCGTGCTCAACTGGTTCGTCGAGAACGATCGCGTGCCGGAAAACCAGCAGACGAAGGGCCTGCTGGCGATGAAGTTGCCGGATCAGGAACTCCCCAAGAGGTCGACGCGCTGGACGCGCGAGAAACTCCGTTAATCGACCGAGCCGGGTCCGACCAGTGCTCTCGCCGGTCCCTTCACCACGTTGCCGCTCAGCTTGGCCAGCGATTTGCTGTCGTTGCGTACGAAGATCGTCGGCCGGCCGTCGTTGACGAACGTGTTGCCCGAGATCACGACCTCGGCCGGGGCGCGGTTGCCGCCTTCTTCGCCGATGCTGACGGCCGCCGTGGGATTCTGCGAGTAGGGGCCTTTCTCCAGCGTGTTTCCCGTCATCACCAGCGCGCCGCCGTTCGGCACGTCGACCAGATAGCTCGAGGTTCCGTTCGGTCCGTCCTCGATCGTGTTGCCGACCAGCTCGGTGCGCTTGGCGCGCGACTTGACGTGGTGACCGATCTTGGTGGCGATGAAGTGCGAGTTCTCGATGCGCACCAGCTCGATGTGTCCGGCATAGATGCCGTGGGCGCAGCCCATGTTCGGCAGGCAGGCGCCGTTGCCGTCGAAGGTGCTGTTGCGGACCATGATTGTCTGCCCGGGCGTGTTGGCGGTCAGGATGCCGTCCTGGTTGTTGCGGAAGGTGCAGTTGTCGACAGTAAGATGCATGCCTTCGTCGCGCAGCCCCGAGCCGTTGCCGTCGCCGGTCGCCGCGCCCTCGAAGGTGATATTGCGGATCGTGGCGTTCGGGGCCGCGACGACGAAAATACCCTTGCCCTGGCAGATGGCATCGGCCAGCACCGGTGCGGTGCCCACGCCCTCGATGGTGAGATTGTCTTTGCTCCATCCGGCGCAATCGCGATAGGTGCCGGGTGCGATGCGGATGGTGTCGCCCGGCGCGGCGGCTTTGATCGCCTGGCTGGGCAGGGTGTACTTCTGACCGGGCCCGACATTCAGTACGGCGGCGCAGGCCGTGTTGGTAAACAGCGCAATGGCCAGCGCCCAGCCGCAAGGGAAGCCCGTTTTCACAACAAGTTCTCCAGCTTGACGTGTCGCATCATCCATATTCTACATAGCGGCCGCAGGTAAAGGACAGCTGCTGCCGCTCGGCGCCCTATGCTCTACGTCTTTGCCAGATTGTTCGACCTCATCATCACACCGAGCACGTTGCTTCTGCTGCTCAGCTTGGCGGGATTGTTGCTGACGCTGCGGCGCAGGCACGATTGGGGAACCCGCCTGCTGATCGCGGGCATCGGCGGTTATCTCGCGTTCGCGATTCTGCCCCTCGGCACATGGCTGTTGCGCCCGCTGGAGGATCGCTTTCCGCCGCCCCTGCCTTTGCCGGAGCACGTCGACGGCATCATATCGCTCGGCGGCGCCATCGATCTGGAACTGACACATGCGCGCGGCCGGCCGGCGCTGAAAGACTCGGCTGCCCGCATGACGGATTTCGTGGCGCTGGCCCGGCGCTATCCCAAAGCCAGGCTGGTGTTTGCGGGCGGCAGCGGCGAGATCGTCGGCGGCCCGATCAGCGAAGCCGACGTGGCGCGCGTGTTCTATGCCGAGCTTGGTATCGACCCGCGCCGCATTGCTTTCGAAGACAAAAGCCGCAACACGCACGAGAACGCGGTGTTTGCGAGCCGGCTCGTGCATCCCAAGCCCGGCCAGCGCTGGCTTCTGGTGACGACGGCCGCCGATCTGCCGCGCGCCGTCGGTTCGTTCCGTGCTGCCGGCTGGCCGGTGATCGCCGTTCCCGCCGATTATCGTACGCCGAAGAACGGCGGCGGCTGGATGCCGGGGTCGGTCCGCGGGCTGCGCAACGCCGATTGGGCCGTGCACGAATGGATCGGCCTTGTCTACTACCGTATGCGCGGCTGGACGCCGGCGCTGTTCCCGGGGCCCGCCTGATGGCGCTCACGCTTCCCGGGCGGATCGTGCGGCCCGAATTCGCGCGCTTCCGCGATTACGACGTCGAGCTGGCGCAGTTCGGACAGGGCCAGTGGAGCGCGTTCCGCACGCTGAACATCGATCTTTCCGAGATCGTGCAGATCGCGCGCGATTGGGGGCGCCGGTTGGAGCATATCGAGCGGCCATGGCTGTGCTGGAACGTCGAGCCGGATTGGTGCCTGGTGCAGCAGAAGCTGGTGCGCGAGGCGGGATGGACGCCGCTCGTCGGCTTCGACCCGCGCGTCGGGCCTCCCGCCGAGCTTATCCCCGAAGCGGTCCTGTTCGACTTCAACGCGGAATTGCGTCTGCCGTTGCTCTATCCGCATTTTCCGCTCGAGTTCGCCTTCCTGTTCGCCGCCAAGCTCGCTTTCTGGCATTCGGACCTTTTGATCCGTCGCGAGAAAATGCACGCGCTCGCCCGCAGGTTCGGCGCGCTCGCCGACGGAAGCACGACCGCGTGCAAGGCCGATCCCGGCTTGCGCCACCGTTATCTGCCCTGGCGCCAACGCTATTGGGAGCTGGTCGGCTGCACCACGCGCTCGGCAAGCCGCGACCAGTTCGAGAAGGGTTGTGGCTGGTGGATGGCCTATTGGGCGCATCCCAACCAGAAACGCGGGCGCAGCGTGCGGCGCTGGTACTATTGGGATCACGGCGCGGGCATTTGGTACTGGCACCGGCGCACAGGCGGCGATTGTATCGTGCTCGATGCCGCCGACTACGCCGAGGGCCATTTCACCAAGATCGGAAAGAAGGACTATATCGGCGCGCGCGAGCCCAACGGCTCCGACGTGCGTAGGAACATGTCCGAGGAATTGGTGCGCAATTTCGACCTGCGCCGCGCCTGCGAACGCATCGACCTTGGCGATCTCATGGAGCCGCAATCAGCGGCTTGAGCCGCCGCGATACGGCACGATGTCCCATTGCGGCTGCACGCCGCCCTGGGGTTTGACGGGACGCGCCTCGAATTTCTCCCAAGCCTGCGTTGCTCCCGGAATGCCCGCATCGACCGCTGCCGCCAATGCCGGCTGCATCTGCGAGGGATAACCGCCGGGGGTGTAGGCGCCGCCCGCCATCTCCCCGGGGCGTCTCAATTTGAATATGGCGGCCATCTCGTCGCTGTCGCACTTCGGCCGCCGCGACGGATCGCGGTATTCGGCGGGGAGATTCCGCACGAAGAAGTCGGCCCAGTTGCGGGTGAAGCGGTGCGGGGAGTCCATCACCAGAAGGTAGTACTCCGTCGCCATCACATAGCAGAAGTCGGGATTGATCATGCGCTGCACCGGGAAATAGGCCTTCCAGCGCGCAAACCCCCGCCAGTCGTCGAAGCCGAGATCTACCGCGTATTGCGCGGCCCAAGTGAGGAAATCGTCCATCCAGGGTGCCACGGCCACTGCGTTGTCGGATACGCGTAGCGCGGCGTGCAGAGGGCTTGCGTTCGGATTGTTCGTATACGCCTGATCGAACCACTCGGCATTGGCGTGCAGCTCGCGCAGCAGCGTCCCTTTGAGGGGATCGGCGTCGGGCGTGATATAGGCGGCCTGCGCCAGCGTGCGCAGCGACCAGGCGATGCCGCGGATCTGGTCCCAGCCGATCAGTCCCTTGGCATAGCCGTGATATTCGGGCGCGGTATCCCAGGCGTTCCACTGCGACCAGAACTGCAATTCCTCGAGGTAATAGCGTTCGCCGGTAAGAAGGTAGGGAACGAAGGCGAGCGACGGTTCATGCGCCGCCTCGGGCCCCAGCCAGAGCTTGTGGCCGCCCAGATCGGGTTTCGGCAGATAGCCTTCCCCGCGGCCGACATAATTGTAGTGCGTGGTGATTTTCGGGAAATCTTCCGAGGTGGACGGCCGTCCGGTTTTCTCGTTGCGGTAATGCGCCGGGAAGGTGCCTCCCAGATCGCCAGAGGTCATGGTGATTTCCGCGGCGCGCTTGTCCATGGTCAGGAGGTAGGCGACGGTCCATTCGGGCAGGGGCCCGATGTCCGACCTGCCGCCCGTGGCGCCCATGCCGGGGGCAATGATCCCCACACCCAACGGCCCGTGATAGGTGGACGAGAATTTCTTGTAGAGGACGCCGATGTTCGGCGGAGTGACGCCCGGGTCGTAATTGGGAACGGTCCTGGTCTTTTCAAGATAGGCAAGGTCGTGCTTCACGAACACGTCGGCGGGCGTGTCCCACCAGAACACCTCGCGCCAGCGCGAATGGGCCTCCTGTACCAAGCGCGGCCGAGTGAACACGGACTTTCCGCCGATACGGATCTCCGCATCGAAGAAGCGTGTGCGCGGCTGCGGCACCCAGGTCCAGGTATTTTCGACGTCCACTTCGATGCGCAGCGGCCTGCCGGCACCATAGCTGCGGATGCCGAAACGCGCGCTGAGAAGCGGATCGGGTTTGCCGGAGGCATCGCGGAGCGGACCGGTTACCCACCACTCGCTTGCCAGCGGTCCGGATAGCCACGTTTCGGGCTTGCTGTGCGCGATGAGATCGCGGGCCGAGGCGGTGAGCCGGCTGCCTTGCTCGGTCAGCTCGACAACGGCGTCGAAATTCGCCGGCAGGGACGAGATCGTCACGGGCGCACCCGGCGCCGCGGGGCCGGGCCCGGCGGCCACCGTCACGTCGCTGCCGGACGGCAGGCGCGGCATGTTCAGGGTCAGCACGGCGTGGCGCAGCGAACCGTCCTTGTGCCGCGCCTTGATGTCCACTTGGACGGGGATGGGATTGCCGGATTTGTCCGTGACCGCCACCGACGATCCCGCCGGAATGTCGCCCGGCGCGAACACCGCGCCGAACGTGACCGGCACGTCGCGCTCGATGCCGCTCGACTGGTTCTCCAGCACATAGCTGACGATCGGAGCGGCCGCTGCGGGCGAGATCGCGATCCACGCCGCGGCCAGAAGACATGTGAGACGGTTCATGGGGGCGCTCGCTGGGGGATGTTCGTCGCAGTGCGTCGAGGTTCGGAAAGTGTAGCGGCGGGCGGCTGCCGGCACGAGCATTTTCCCATACCGCGGGTCATGCTAGACCATACCAGGGGAACAGCTTCTCGTAGCGGAAGCTATCGGGCGCCCGCGCGGATGAATCGTTCGACAAGCTTCGTTCTGGAATCGCTTCCGGACATCGACGCGCTGGAAAAGCTCTGGCGCGGCTTCGATGACGGCGGCGCGCATTCCTTTTTCGCAAGCTGGATATGGCTCGGCACGCTGCTGCGCACGATGGAGCGGCGGCCGTATCTGGTGAAGGCAATGCACGGTTCCGAGCTGGCCGGTCTTGCGCTCCTCAGCGTGCGGCAGAGGCGGTTGCGCGGGCTGCTCCCCATCCGCCAGGCGTGGTTCAACGCCGGCGGCGATGCGCAAATCGACGGCATCATGATCGAACATAATGGCTTCGCGTTGCCTTCCGGCCACAATGCCCCGATTTGGCCGGCGTTCCTGCGCTGGTTCGCACAGGAGGGGTTTGCGGACGAACTGATCGTTCCCGGCATGGAAGCGGATGCAGGTTTCGACGGAAATCTCCTCATGCTGGAGCGGCACAATGCCGGCTATCGCACGGCGCTGCGCGGGCTGGGGCCGGACGGCATCGCCTCGGCAATCAGCAGCAACGCGCGCCAGCAGCTTCGCCGCAGCATACGCGACTACGGCGAGACGCTGACACTCGACCGCGCGCCGGATGCGGCGACGGCGCTGGCCTATTTCGCGGAGCTGAAGGAACTTCACGTCAGATCGTGGACGCGCCGCGGCCGCCGCCACGCCTTCGCCAATCCGTTCTTCGAAACCTTCCACCGCGCCTTGATTGCGACAGGCGGCGCGAGCGTGGATCTGCTGCGCGTATCGGCGGGAAGCCGCGTGATCGGTTATCTCTACAATTTCCGGCGCAACGGCGTGGTGTCGAATTATCAAAGCGGGTTCGACGACGAGGCGCCGGGTTTTCGCCCCGGTTATGTCTGTCACGCGCTGGCCATGGAGCATTATGCGCGGGCGGGCGAGGGCACTTACGATTTCCTGGCAGGCGCGAACCGGCTGAAGCAGTCCTTCGGGATCGAACGCTACGATCTGACATGGCGCCATTATCGCAAGCCGACATTCGGCTTTCGTGCCGAGCACGCGGCGCGCAAAGCGGTTCATCTGGCGAAACGTTTTGCGGGTCCGCGCGGCAAGTGAATCTCAGGACCCGACGGTCGCGACGATGGGGGCGACACGGCGCGCCTTGACGCATGCGACGTCGCGGAAGCTGTAGCCGAAAGCACTGATCGCGCGTTCGTAGCGCGCCTCGATGGTGCGGACCTCCGCTTCGCACCAGATCCGCTTGAGCACGTTGCGCCAGCGCTGCGGGCCTCTGCGGAACGTCCGCTTCGCCCAACTGTCGAAATACCTTGCGTTCAATCCGCTGCGTAGGAGCGACGGATCGAGTCCCGGCCCGATATCGAGGAACTGTTCGATCGCGCACGCCCCCGACACGGGATCGGCGGTAAGATCCTCATACCGGATTACAAGGCTGCGCTTCAGATGGGGCAGGTCTTCCGCCATGGTGCGGTGGCAGGCGACCCAGTTGCGGATCGACAGCGCCAAGGGCGCGCGGTAATCCCATTTGCGGATGGCGAGCGCGCACGCCACCGGATGGCGCGACACGAAGATGAACGACGCGTTGGGGAACGCCGCCTGGAGGAAGCGGGAACGCACCATGTTGGCCGGCGTTTTTTCGCACAAGAGCGGCTTCGACAGATCCCAATAGGGCGCCCATGCCCGGAACAGTCGCTCGCCGGCACCGGCGACAAGCGGGGAGTCCTCGGTCATATGCGCGTCCGGATGCAGCGCGAAACGCACCATCCCGCCGAGCGCGTCGTCGGTCGGATAGACCGACTGAAGGAACTGTCCCTCGTCCTCGATCTGGCCCGTGTCGATCAGCCGGCTCGCCTTGGGATGGGTGCCGATCAACCGGCATATGGGCGTCGTGCCGCTGCGGTGCATGCCGCCGATGAAGACGAAGCGGTGATCCGTCATGCCCGTCAAGTTCATTCCGTCCGGTTCATGGCGCCGTGCTGCGCGATTTCAATGGGGCAAGCGTTCCCGCCAGCATCCGCACTGCGCCGAGCGACGGCCGCAGGAAAAACGACTGCGCCGCGAATTCGCGCGCGTGGCGAGCCTTTCCCTCGGACAGCAGTTGCCGGCTGAGTTCGATCAGGTCCCAGGCGCGAATGGCGCGGGCCAGCCGGCGCAACCGCGGGCTGCGCACCTCGAATTCGCTGTGCAGGGTCGCCAGCGACGCGAACAGTGCTTTTTCCTGCGCGGCATAGCTGCGGTAGAGGCTCACGTGGTGGCTGACCTCGAGTTCGCCCACCACCGTCGAGCGGAACAGGATCTTCGCGGCGCGGTCCACGATGCGGAACGACAGATCGCGATCCTCCGCGAGGCTGGTCTTTTCCCAATAAAGTCCGGCATCGAACAGCAGCTTGCGCGTGGCGACGAGGGTATCGGTATGGAGCGTGCGATGGCGCAACAGGCTCGCCATGGCCTGCTGCGACACGACATAGACATCGGGTTCGTCCGTCAGCCTGTCGCGTTGCAGGGCCTTTCCGGCCGGCGCGTAAAGGTCGGAAACGTCCACCTTGCCGCGAGCGCTCGTCTGCATGGCGGCGAAGTAGAGGTCCGCGCCGTGGTTCGTCATGGCGCGAACGGCCGTAGAGAGGTGATCGTTGCGCACCCAGCGGTCGTCGTCGTCGCAGAACGCCACATAGGTGCCTTTGGCCAGCGCGATGCCCTTGTTGCGCATCCGCGAGGGGCCGCCCGGCTGGCGGTCGTCCGGCGCCTTCGAATGAAGCTGGAAACGCGCATCCAGGTCTTTGAAAATCTCGTCGTAGGCGGCGGTCGCCTCGGGGCCGGAACCGTCGTCGAGCACTATGCACTCGAAGTCGCCAAGGTCCTGGTCCCGCACGCATTGCAACAGCCGGCGCAGACAGGCGGGCCGGTCGCGTGTCGCAATCACAACGGAGACGCTCGGCGGCTGCATCCGCTGCATATCCTTCAGTTTGCCTGCGCGCGGTTCTGCAGGCCCAGCGCAGGTTCTCGCGCGAACGCGGTGCGGAACGCGAGGCGAAGCGCGGCCGCCGTCGGGCGCAGAAGCAGCGATTGCAGGGCAAGCTCGCGCGCCTGATCGGGCCGCCCCGCCTCGCGCGCGCTTTGCGCCAGTTCGACCAGCATCCAGGCGCGATAGCCGCGCGCCACGCTGCGCAGCGCTCCGTCCTGCATTTGCGTTTCCGCATGCATCATGGCCAGGAAGACGAATTGGCGGATTTCGTCTTCGCTGTACGCCTTGCAGAGGCCGACCGGCGCGGTGCGGTCGTACTCCGCCGCCACCGTCGAGCGGTAGAGCACTTTTTCCGCGCGATCGAGCAGGCGCAGGCCGAGATCGCGGTCCTCGGCCATCGAGAGCTTTTCCCAGAACAGGCCGCAACCGAGCAGCAGCGCGCGCGAAACCACCAGGCTGTCGCAATGCAGGAACATCTGTTTCACGGCGCGGGCGCGGTCGGCGCGGCCGACCTCGAAGATGTCGGCTTCGCCTGCAAGCGGGCGGCGCGTCAGCGGCTTGCGCGCGGCGCCGTAGAAGTCGGCGCCGATGATGCGGCCGCCGCGGCTGGTCTGGATGTTGGCGAAGAAAAGATCGCCGCCGTGCCGCTCCAGGCTGCGCAGCGCCACGCTCAGATGGTCGCCGCGCACCCACAGATCGTCGTCATCGCAGAAGGCGATGAATTTGCCCCTGGCGGCGTTGATGCCGCGGTTGCGGGCGCGCGAAGGCCCGCCAGCCTGCTGCAGCGGCGCTGCGGGCAGTAAAAGGCGGAAGCGTTCGTCGAGCCCGGCCCAGATGGCATCATAAGCCGCGACGGTTTCGTCGCCGGAGCCATCGTCGACCACGATGCATTCGATGGTGCGGAGGTCCTGGTTCTTCACGCAGCGCAGCAGCCTGGCGAGGCTCGCCGGCCTGTCACGCGTAGCGATCACGACCGAGACGGCCGGTTTTGTGCTCATTGTTTCCGTCGGTATTCGAGGTCCGCTTCGCGATCCGAAACGCGCCACGAAGTATCGCCCAATCTCGCGAAAAATCCACGATGGCGCGGCTGTATTCCGAGGACGCAGCAACATTCCGCAACGGCATCCGGGAAAACCTGGCGCATTCGCGCAACAAGCGTCACTCGAATCCGGTTACACGGCGAAAACACGCCCGCGAAGCCTGTGCGCAGCTTTCACGCGGTGAGAGTTCCGACTATCCTTGAGATTCCGAGATAATACGCAAGGTCAACTTCCGATCCCCTGGATGCATGGAGTCGTTCCCGTCAGCGTTGTGATTCCCGCGTACAACGCGGCGCCGACGCTTGCGGATGCGCTTGCCTCGGTCGCGGCCCAGACCGCGAGGCCGGCGGAGATCATCGTCGTTGACGACGCCAGCACGGACGGCACCGCTGTGATCGCGCGCCGCTTCGAGGGCGTGTCGCTGATTTCGCTGGCAACGCGCCGCGGCGCCGCTGCGGCGCGCAATGCGGGCGTGAGGAGCGCATCGAGCCCGTGGATCGCCTTTCTCGACGCCGACGACGAGTGGCTGCCGGAAAAGTTGGCGAAGCAGTTTGCCGCCATCGCAAAGGACTCTCAGGCGGGCTTGGTGTTTTGTGCCTCGCTCGAATTCGCGCCCGACGGGCGCCTGCTCGGCGACACCTTCCGCGGCGACGCGGTGAGCACCGGCAACGGCACTTGGAAGGCCCTCTTGAAGCGGAATTTCGTGGCCACGCCGACGGTGATGGCGCGCCGCGCGCTGCTGCTCGGCCTCGGCGGCTTCGACGAAAGTCTTACGGTGGGCGAGGATCAAGACATGTGGATCAAGCTCGCGCTCGCCGGAAGCCTTGCCTATGTGGCGGAGCCTCTGGTTCGCGTCCGCGTGCAGCCGCAGAGTCTTTCGGCCTTCAGGTCGACGGACCAGTCACGCATTCTACTTCCTATGATCGAGCGTCATTTGCGCGAACAGGCCGGCCGGCTGAACGGCGCCGAGCGGCGCGCCATCATGGGCGAGCGCCTCAGCAACGCCGGCAGGATCGCCTTTGCGCATGGCGACTTCGCGGGTGGCGCCGTGTTCATGCTCCGGGCCGCACGGCTCGGTTATCGCCCGCTTGCTTCGCTGGCGACGCTCGCCAAGGCGCCGCTCGGCGCCGTCGCGCGCCGGGCTTTGCAGATCGTGCCACACCGCCAGACGGCGCTTTAAGGGAATAGTTCGTGCGCGAAATCCTCCTCATCGTCGCCATCCTGGCCGGCCTGGGCATGACATTGCGATGGCCGTTCGTGGGCGTGCTCCTGTGGGAGTGGTTCACGCTGCAGAACCCGCATCGCGAAACCTATGGTTTCGTCAGTTCGACGAATCTGGTGATCGCCGTCGTGACGCTGATCGCCTGGGCGTTGTCGAAGGAGCGCAAGTTGCCGCCCAACGGCTTCCTGCTCTGGACCATGATCGCTTTCCTGGCCTGGACCACGCTGACGACGATTTTCGCCTACGATTTCACCTGGTCTTACGGCTATTGGGACCGTACTTGGAAGACGTTTGCGCTCGGGCTGCTCCTGGCCGCGACCGTCACCAATCGCGCGCGGGTGCATGCCGCGCTGTGGATTGCGGTGATTTCGCTTTTCTATTACGGCGTCAAAGGCGGTTTGTTCACGATCCTGACCGGCGGGGAGAACCACGTCCTCGGTCCGGCGGGCACCATGATCGCCGACAACAACCAGCTTGCGGTAGCGATGCTCATGACCCTGCCGCTCGCAAATTACCTGCGCGGCCAGACGGTCGACCGGCGCATGCGCCACCTGCTCCTCGGCGGCATGATCGCCACCATGATCGCCGTGATCGGAACCTATTCGCGCGGCGCACTGGTCGGGCTTCTCGTGATTGGAGTGCTCGGCCTGCTCCGGATGAAGCACCGTTTCCTCTACATCGGCGCCGCGGCCGTGCTGATCGCCGGTGTCGTCTACATCATGCCGGCGAAGTACTTCGAACGCATGCACACCATGAACTCCGTCGAGTCGGTCCAGAACGACGAGTCGTTTCACGGGCGGCTCGTGGCCTGGGAAGTCGCCTATGATGCCGCGCGGGATCGCTTCCCGTTCGGCGCCGGATTTTACGGACCGCAATTGCGCGCGTTCTGGATCGGTTACTTTCCCAATGAACGCAACCACGCGGCGCACAGCATCTATTTCCAGGTCTTGGGCGAGCACGGCTTCATCGGCTTGTTTCTCTACCTCATGCTCTTGACGGGAGCCTTCTTGCGGTGTTCGCAACTGATCAAGGCCGCACGCGTGCTGCCGGATAAGAAGTGGGTTGCCGATTTCGGCACGGGGATACAAGCGAGCCTGATCGTGTTCTGCGTGTCGGGGGCGGCGCTGAGCTTGGCGTATTACGATCTTTTCGTGATCGACGTCTGCCTGTTGCTGCCGGTTTGGGCGATGGTCAAGAGTGCGCGCATACGGCCGGCCTTCAGGCCGGTCCCTGCCGTGGCCTCGAGTTAGGCGTCGGCGGTGTCGTGCGGGGCCTTGACCCGGATCGGATCGTGCTCGGGGGCGTCTTCGGCGGGGTCGGAGAATTTGCCGTTCAGGAATCGGCCGACTAAAGGCGTGACCAGTGCAGAAATCAACACCCAGCCGATGAGGATGACGTCCACCCAGTTGTGTTCCACGCAGAGCCCCAATATTCGTCCCGGCGCGACCATGCCTACGGCGCCCTTAAGAACAAGTGAACGATGACAGAGATCATAGTTCTTCCCTTCCCCGGCGAATTCGCACTTGGCGGATTGTTCGACTCCACCCGGTCTGCGGAAGGGCGACTGTCCTGGTTCGAGACGCTGGCGCGTACGACGCTGTTGCCGCAGGAGCAAGCTGTCATGATCGTCGCGCTCGATGAGGGCAGTCCGAGGGCGGCACTGCCGCTGGTGCGCACGCGCGAGGGATTGCGGGCGCTCACCGCCCCCTACACGACGCTTTACGCGCCGCCGTTGCCTGAACCTGGGGTTGCGCGCGAGCTGGGATCGCGTGCGCGGGATTATGTGAAGACAGTGCTGCGCCTCGACGGGCTCGATGCCGCAGATGCCGGTGCGGCCGCATTGCTCGAAGGACTTTCCTCCTCGG
>Ga0187810_10000131_pt1 | contig 34975 bp, 40 predicted proteins | sample NC_wetland_sal_i_9_FD_132963 | JGI IMG/M metagenome (GOLD analysis project Ga0187810, IMG submission 132963) | Wetland sediment microbial communities from Neuse River Estuary, North Carolina, USA - ASW_5 | ecosystem: Environmental > Aquatic > Freshwater > Wetlands > Sediment | place: USA: North...
GCGAGGGCTCTGGCGCAGGCGCCTCAAGCGACCCCAAAAAGGGGGTGGGAATGCTCGTAAAAACAAAATTAATTTTTAAATTTTCTACTACAACGGAATTCAGACAAGGATTTCTACAGAGCAATTTTTTGTAATCTCTGTCATGATCGTTCACTCCGTCCTGCATTACACAACAATAAACTTCCCGGTCATGAGTGCCGGGTGGACATCGCACCGGAAGACGTAAATGCCCGGTGTATCCGGTGCGGTGAACCGGTATGTCGCATTCTCTCCGCCGGTGATAATTTCCCCGCTGAAGATCGTTGTTCCTGCCGGGGGATCGTACACGGCAAAGTTGTGTGCGATCCCGGTGACCTGCGAAGACCCCGCTTCTTCCCTGTTCCGGAAGTTCACGATAACCCGGGCACCTGCAGGAACCGTGATCGCCGACTGGTCGAACGCCATGTTCTGCGCGACGAGATCGATGGTTACGGTTTGTGCGGCAACTGGGGGTACCGGAGACGGAGTGACTGGAGTCGTCGACGGGATCGCAGGAGAAGTCGCCGGATTTTGGGAACTACGGTTAGCTACTCCCGGACCGGTGCATCCGGTGATAAGGAGAAATGCCAGGAGCGCAAGCACGAGGACAACGATTGGATACCGGATTTTCATGGATGCTCTGTTAGGGATCGTCCATGGTAATAAGGATAATTGCCCCACTTCGGAAAGAGTGTAACCAACAAAAAAGTTGCGCGAGCCCGGATCGGTTACGAAAATGTATTTCATTTGCAGTTAGCCGGGTAATTTCCGGGTTTTTATTCGCATGTACCTTCAGCGGAAACGATACCATTTTAGCAGGTTCCGGTTTTTCTGGCATTCCTTACGGTTCCGGACTGCTATCACCGGAGCATTTTCCTGATTTCAGGAGAATCCGGGTCCTGACCCGATTCCAGAAAAACGGATTTTTAAAAAGAGTAAGGCCCATCCCGGGCGTACGGCATACCGATCTGCCAAAAGCCCCGGGATTGCCGGGATCCCGGATGTTACCGGGCCGCCATCTCCGGCTTCCGGGCTTTTGAGTCCGGGGCACCGGGTTTTTTCATATCCCTGCCGAGGATAACCGATCCTGCCGCCCGGACAACGAGACTTGTAACCTCATCCGGGTGGGAGACCATGGCTACATGGCTCGACGCGATCTCCACAGTCGTTGCCCCCATCCGCATTGCAAACATCCGCTCGGCATCGGGCGGGATCGCCTCGTCATTCTTTGCTACCATGAACCATGACGGCAGGCTCTTCCACGCGGGAGTCCCCATCACGTCGGAAAGAGTACTCATGGACAGCGGTTGCTGCACGGCATACATGACAGCAGCCCGGACCGGATTGACATCCGATGCGAAATGTTTCACGAAGTCCTCCCGGGGGATCCAGGCAAACCCCTGGGCATCTACCCTCAGGTGTGCAAGAGCCGGAGTCGGCGGGCCCCGGGTAAGGAGAGCACCGATCGATTCTCCCTGGTCCAGTCCGAACCCCGCAATATATACGAGGCCGGCTGCGTTTGGCGCATCCGCCCCGAGCGCGGTGATGATCTGGCCTCCATATGAATGTCCGACGAGAATAGTGGGGCCGTCCTGGACCGCCAGTACCTGGCGGAGTCGGGCGACATTATCGGCAAGGGTGTTCATGGGAAATTGCGGTGCAGTAACGTTGTAGTCAGATTTCTGGAGATTCCTGATCACATCGCTCCAGCTTGAGCCGTCGGCCCAGGCCCCGTGTACCAAAACCACGTTTCTGGCAATCATTTTTTTCAGCATCCTTTCCTTTCGTTGGCTCTGATTGCATCGCTCGCTGATATATTTTACTCACGATATTTTAGTCCCTCAAAAAAATACGGATCCGTAGATGGGAACCGGCATCCGGCGAACGTAAGATTTCCTTCACGCCGGTGAGTGTTGCACTGACCCGGAACGACCAGCCGGTCTTTAAGCCCGTACCCATTCCCATGCTTCGGCCAATCGCTCTTTTTTGAAAAACCTGAGTTCGGTGCCGGTTAAAGTGGCAAAAGTCCTGAACAGCAGGGTCATCCATTCGTCCCAGCTCTCGTCGATCACGGTTACCAGCTTCTCAACAGCCGTAAACTTCAAACCGAGAAGGAGATCCTCCCACGCACCTCCGACCGTCCAGCCCCCGAAGTTCTCCATGACCAGCACGATCCTGATCTTCGGGAATATCTTCATGGCCTTCTCCATCTCCGGGACAAGGAGGTTCAGGTAGTCTGCTTCGGTCAGCTTCCCGCGGATATGAAATCCAAGGATATTGCCTGAACTCTCCGGCAGTTTTTCAATCATGGTTGTATCACTCCAGCGGCGGTATTAAGCGGGAAGCGACGATAAATGTTTTGATACGCCGGTCCCGTCCCCGGCATGAGCTCCCGGCGCAGGCAATTCCGGTACCCAAGATGACGCTGCCCTTGCGATCACCGGGGCACTGCTATTATGCAGATGTTTTCCGGGTCCCGGGAGCTGCAGTTTCGATGGCCACCCGCGTACCGGTATCGATCGCTTTTTTATCCCGCTGAAACGGTCACGGGTAACCGTCCAAGAATTCCATTCAGGAAAATTATCTCCGGTTGTATTTCCGGAACATATAGAATACCCCGCAGCCGATGAGGACAAGGATCCCGATCCCGAAGACGGCGACAAGCGACTGCTCGTGGACGTCGACCCGGAAGTCGTCGCTCTTCTCCGTCTGGTCGGAGGACACCTTGACGGTTATCTTGTACTCGCTTGCAACGATGTTGCCGGGCGGGACGATGCGGACTTTCACCCCGGCATTTTCCCCGGCAGGGATGCCGGCGATCGTCTCCGGCGTTATCTCCGCGTTCCAGCCATCGGGTGCCGTCACGGTCACCATCACGTTTGTTAAGGCTCCCGCCGAACCCGCATTGGTCAGCGTGAGGTTGAACTCAAGAGCGTCTCCCTTGTTGACCGGGTAGGAATACTGTTCCGCGTAGACGCGGAGGTCGTAGCTGCCCTTGATCTTTGCCGTAAGGTTCTCCGTGTAACTTTCCTGGGAAGAGTCGAGCACGAGCGAGAAGTTGTAATCCCCGACATCTATCCCGTAGGGAGGGATAGCCTCGACCTCCAGCTCTTCTTCCTCGCCGCTCTTGATGAAAATTTCCGAGATGTCCGCGCTCCCTGCGCCGCTCTCCCGGTACCGGACATACCAGCCCCCAGGCACTCCCTGCACGCCGAGCTTGTAGGTATCGTCGCTCTTCCCTATGTTGTGCACCGACACCTGGTACTTCGGGTTCTCGCCGACACTGGTCGCAATCACCGGGGACTGCACGGTTATCTCCGCCGCGTACATCTCTTTTTCAAGCATCACGGTCCCAGCATCGGTCGTGATCCCGCCCTTGATCCTGATGTCTTTTTTTTCGATGTCCTTGTACCCGGCCTTTGTCACGAGAAGCGTGTACTGTCCCTGCACGATATCGGTCGAGACTTTGCCATCGGCGGTGCTCATGACGCTGTCGACGACCGAACGGTCGCCCGGAGCGAGGACCGATACCTGCGCCCCCTTGACCTTCTCACCGTCCTTGTCAACGACACTGAGCAGGAGCGTGCCTTTCTCCCCGGTATGGGTTTTTGATATCGTGACATAGACCCAGTACCACCCGTCGCCGATGTGGAGCCTGACCGAATACTGTCCGGTCGGGGTATCGGAATTTGTCTCTATTTCGAGCGTGACAGTCTTTTCCCCGTTTTTCGGGAGCGCGATCATATTGATGTCGGTGTCCCCGTCCATGAACCTCACGTCCCAGTTGTACCGGGCGGCATCGAAGGACTCAAACCACATTTTCTTGTTGTTCTCCTGCCCGTAATTGTGGACATCCAGCGAAAACTTCGCGGTTTCACCGGCCTCGATGATCTGGCCGGGGACATCGCAGCTGATCGTCACGTAAGTGTCGGGAGATGATGTCAGGTCCGCCGATGCCGGCTGCGGGATGAGCAGCATCGCGAGCGCAAGGATGATGAGCCCGGCGATGAGGACCGGGTCGGTCTTCCTGCCGGGCATCCTGATTTTTGTCATCGCACATCAAGCCGCATGAACCGGACATACGCGAGGCCGAAGAAGATCGCCGGGAAGAGCAGGAGCGCGACAACATTCCCCGCGATCTTTCCCACGATATCGCCCGTGTCGGTCACCTGTTTGCCCGAGACCGAGAACGAGACGGCAGACATCCCGGGAGAGTTGATGACATCGCCGGTGCTGGTCGCCGTGACGCCCGAGACTACCGTATCGTAGTTCATGGACGGGGAGAAGAGTGCAAGGCTGTCGTGCACGGCCTGCCGCTTCTCCCAGTATGCCTGCATCTGCTGGTTGAATTTCTGCCACGCTCCGCTCCCCGCGGAATCTTTGTCCCCGCCGATCGCGTTCGAGGCTTTCACGGCAAATACTCCCATTGTCGTTGTGGAATTAACCGATACCTGCATCTGGTCGAGCAGTTCCTGCGGAAGTGCCGGCTGGCTGCCGATGACGGTGTCCATCACGGTGTCCTGTGCGATTGTCGGGACGAGGACCGAGAGCGCGATGAAGATGATGATCGTGTAGATGAGGGCCGAGCCGCTGTCCTGCGACACGGTCGACATGAAGAGCGCAATCGCGAAGTACGAGAAGATCAACAGGAACGAGACCGCCCCGAAGACCGCGATGAGGAGCATCTCGTTTGTGTCCGGGATAATACCGTAGATGAGGAGGGTCGCAAGCGAGATGATGAGCACGACTCCGAGTGCGCAGCCGAGCGCGAAAATCCCTCCGAGCGCCTTCCCGTTGATCACTTCGTCCCGGTACACCGGGTGGGAGAGAAGGATCTTGAGCGACTTGCTCTCCTTTTCTTTCGTGATCAGGTCAAAGCCCATCGCGATCCCGAGGATCCCCCCGAGATAGACAAGGTAGGTCGCGACCGTGCCGAAGACCGAGAGGATGGAAGGTTTATCTGCGAAGAATCCCGGCATTGCAGACGATGTCGCAACCGACCGGTGCCCGTTGTACGTGTCGAGGTTCTTGTTGTAGTCCGTGATGCCGCCGATCATCCCGACAATCGCGATGACCAGGAATATTCCGAAGATCAGGAGGAACTTCTTGCTCCGGATGTGATCGAAGAACTCTTTCTCCGCGATCGTGAGGAGCCCGGATCCGGCTTGTGCTTTCACGCTGCCGCCTCGTAGTAAGAGAGGAAGAGATCTTCGAGCGACCGGCTCTCGCGGGAGAGCCCGCGTAACCGTGTGCCGTGCGCAATGAGGATCTCCGCAAGCGAGTCCCGGAGATCGCTTTCTGCAACAACGGTCGCCTTGAGCCGGTCACGCGAATACGTGATGCTGAGAATGCCGGTGCGGGATATTTCCGGCATCGGGTCGAGTGTCTCGATGTGTAATGTCACGGTGGCATGCGTGCCCTGGCCGGCTGTCTCCGCGAGATCTTCCCACGCCCCATGGGCGACCAGTCGTCCGGCCGACAGGATCCCGACCGAAGTACTGATCCTGCTGACTTCCGCAAGGATATGCGAAGAGACGATCACGGTTTTTCCCTCGCCGGCAACGGCCGTGATGATCCGCCGGTAATCGGCAACGCCTTTCGGGTCGAGATTCGCTGTCGGCTCGTCAAGGATGATGATCGAGGGATCGTTCAAGAGCGCTTTTGCGAGGCCGAGCCGCTGCCGCATCCCTTTCGAGTACCCGCCGACTTCCTTTGTCACGCCATCGAGACCGGTCAGTGCGAGCAGCTCTGCGATCCGTTTCTTTGCGGGCTCGCGATCCATCCGGTACAGTTTTGCAAAATAGGCGAGGTTCTCAACCGCTGTCAGGGTCGGGTAGAACCCGACGTCTTCGGGCATGTATCCGATCCGCTGTTTCACTGCGATGGGATCTTTTGCGACATCAATGCCATCGACCAGGCACCGGCCGGAACTCGGCTGGATGAGGCCGACCAGCATCAGGATGGTCGTACTCTTGCCGGCGCCGTTCGGGCCTAAGAGGCCGAAAATTTCTCCTTCCGGTATCCCGATCGTCAGGTCGCTGACTGCGGGGAGCCCGTTGTATTCTTTTGAAAGGTGTTCGAGTTGTATCATGGCTTCTCCCCGTTATTGCCGATAATTGTTCCAGAAGGTCCGGAACCGTTACCCGGGAACGCCAGGGAAGGATCTTCACGGTTCACGAATTTTTCCGATTCATTTCCCGTTCCGCGGTGAACAGAAAAGTTCCCGGTGCCGCCCGAGGGCACCGTCATCATAGCGGTAACCGAAGTGCCTGACGGGACCGGGGGAACTCCGTCCTGATGTGCTGATGTTCCTTTCACCGTGGTCTGTACAGGAGCCACGGTTCCGGTTTGATCGGGCGTCCCGCCGGAATCCTGCGTACACCCGGCAATAATTATCCCGGCCAGGAAAAGGGTGCCGATGATCATCGTGAGAACTGTCTTGTTTTTCATTGCATGTCTCCATCAAAGTGCTGCACGGCACCGGGGCGACTTTTGTCCCGGTCGGGTGCAGTTCCTGTTTTTTATTTTCATCAACGGCTCATTCAAAAGGAGTTCTCGCACAGTTCTCAACAGATCGGCAGATGTGAAAAGAACTGTGCCGGATGATTTTTAAAGGGTGTTTGGACGCGTGCAGAAATTTTCCGGGAATTCTTGAAAAAATGAGGGTGCCGCCGCAGCAACCGGCCCGCTTTACCGGTAGAGAGTTGTGCCAGATATCTTATTTATCGCTGGCGCCGGATATCTTAGCATGCGTTACCGGGCAGCAGTGGGATTTTTTATCGTCATTGCCCTGTTCTGTTCTCTCGTATCGGCAATCCAGGTCTCCGATATCATCGCCCCGGCACCTTCAGCAGATACGGTAAGTTTTTCGGTGGCCGGGACCGGTGCCCGGAATAGTTCAGAAAATCCCGGGACTTTTGTCCTCGTGCGAACCAGCGGATTTTCTGCCGGAACGGTTTCGCTCAGCCCCGGGCCGACTCTGCCCGGAGTCAGAAACGCCGATGGCATCATATCGGTATCCCCATTCACTGCGAAAACAACAAGTGAACCCGTAAATCTTTCAGAAAAAACCGGGAGCGGGACCTTTGTCCTGATGGATGCCGGGGGTATCCTCCCGGGAGAAGCAGACGACTCATCGAATACGATGTTTGCAAAGACCGCAGATCCCACCCGGGACTGCAGCTCTGGTGTTGCCGCGACAGTGAACGATACCCTGTATTCTTCCGGAATTACCGGCACGCGGACCTTTGTCATCGGAGATGCCGGCCAGTACCCTGCAGCTGCTGCCGTGACCCGGCCCGCAATGGCGATGGCCGATCTCACCACGGGTACCACCGGTGATTCAGTCTCCCGGGGAACATTCAGTGTCGCAACGACCGGCTTTACAAATAGCTCCGGAAAAACGGGAATGGTTACCTACGTAATGGGGAACGTCAGCGAACTTCCTGCGGACAGGGTGTCCGTTCAGGAACCAACGAACATTGTCGTGATCAAAAACGGGGAGAACCTCCCCGGGATATCGCTCTTCCCCTCGCCCTTTAACACGGACCGGTATTTTGTCCGTGGATTTGCCATCCAAAGCACACAGGCCGCTCTTGCCGTGAACGGGAAACAGTTCGGGGTTGCGCCGGTCTCGGAAAAATATTACAAGGACTCGGTACCTGAAGGAAAGGAGCACGAGTGGATCGACCTGAACTGGACCGATCAAAACAAGGACCTTGAACTTACTGTGTACGCTCCAGATGCAACGCTCGGCCCGTACAACGACACCGCTGACAACCGGGAAGACGGCCGGATCTTCCTCGATGTCGCGAGCCTGCTGAACGTGACTGCAGGGGACTGGTTCTTAAAAGTGCAGAACAAGAACGGGGATTCCGTACCGTATACGCTGAACACGTACTCTGCATGATGGTGTAGCCATGAAACATTTCAGGTTCCTTGCAATTTTTCTCTTCCTGCTCTTCGTCATCGTTCCTGCGGTTTCTGCACAGGAGTACACGGTCCGATCCGGCTACGACAATCCGCCTCCCGCAGATGCAATGGCACGGACGCCACAACAAGTCTCGTTCTTCGAGCTGCCCCTCTGGGTGATACTCGCACAGCTCGCTTTTGGTATCCCTGAGCTCCTTCTCTTCTTAAAACTCTGGGCATGGTTTGGGATCCGGCGGGTATCGGGCGGGAACGTACTCGAACAGGACGTCCGTGCGCGGATCTACGAGTACATCCGGAAGAACCCGGGCATCCACCTTCGGGGACTTGCCGAGGAGATGGGGATCAGCATGGGAACGCTCCGCTACCATCTCAACATGCTCCGGCTCACCCACAAGATCACTATCAACGAAGACGTCGCATCGGTCCGTTTCTACGAGAACAACGGGACCTACAGCCCGGCCGAGCAGCAGGTCTTCAAGCACCTGCGGAACGAGACCACGAGAAAGATCCTCGCGATCCTCATCGACAAACCGGCGGCGACCCGGGCCGAGCTCGCAAGCGAGATCGGCATCACCGGACCTTCGATCACCTGGCACATGAAACGCCTCGAAGGCGACAACATCATCTCGACCCGGCGGGACGGGAGGACGATTGTATACGAGATACCTGCGCCCATTGCCGGCTATCTCAGCCGGGAGATCCGGTCGCTCGCGGATGCACGGGCAGCACTGTTCTAAAGAAGATTCCAATCCGTATTTCAGCGGCCGTTAAAAAATTGTAACCGGCAGGATTTTTTGATGCCTAGCAGACCGATGCCCCGGTGCCAACAAAACTCCCGGTGAGGTTATTGGTCGTATCGAGTATCGAATGGGCGATCAGGAACGCGTGCTGGTATCCCATGATTGCCGAGATATCGTTCACTGCGTCAAAGGCGGTGTAGGCGACGATGCAACCGAGTATGAGCACTGACAGGAGCCCCGGTCTTTCATTCTGCCGGAGGATATACGGAATCGCAATCATGATCGGCAGTAACGCGAGGATGCCGAGCATCATGCCGGGAACCATTCCAATCCGGCTGAAACAGAAAATGGCAAGGGTGTTGCATTCCCGGGTATGGCCGGTCGAAAAGAGCCAGAGGGTGCATGCCGATGCGATGGCAGCGGAGATCATTGCAGCGGCAATGAAGAGCCAGTACAGTTTATCGAAGTTCACAGTACTGGTTCTGCGCCGGAACTATATCTGGCTTTTAGATGTGGCAAAAATCCGGATTTTACTTATATTTTATTTTCTTCAGCTATTCTTTCTTGAGTACCGATGATAAACTGATCCCGCTCGCCCCAGACCGGGAAAATATTATAAAATTTTTACGAGTCTTCCCACCCCTTCGGGGTCGCTCGGGCGCCTTGTCGGGCCCTCGCTGGGCGAGTGAGTTTTTTTGAAGAAACGCGTACGACGAACCAGATCAATTGTTCATTTCCGATGCAAAAAATAAAAAAATTGTCCTGGAGAAATCCTCAAAATCACTGACGCTCTTTGGGGCTTCGCCTCACGTAAAAAAAAGATTTCTCCAGAGCAAAAAAATTATTTCTCTTCAAAAAAATTATCAGAACCCCGCCGGGTCTACCGCATCCCATCGCACCTTTGCTTTCTGCACGAAATACCATGCCGGGATAATGAGGATGACTGCAGCAAGTGCAGAGGCCGGGACAGCAAAGACTGCCGCAGAAAAGATCGTGACAGCGAGACTGACGAGCACGAGATACGTGAAGAGCACTTTTACATCATACACCATCACGCTCGGCGAGAGGCCGGAGAGCCAGGCCATGATCCCGACCGCGTAGAACGAGACCGAGATCCCGAGAACGACCGCGGGGACGAGGTACCCGGTTTCGCCCGCGAGGAGCGCCACGACCGCGATGAAGATCGCCGGAAGAATCTGGAGGACTGCAAAGGTCGTGAGCTTGCTCGTGATCAGTGTGCTGACCGCGACCGGCAGGCAGGCGTACGGGCCGAAGGTGTCGAACATGGTGACCCAGGTGTACATGGTCGAGGCAATGACGCCCGTGACAATCGCGAACATGAAGAGCAGGCCATGGGGCGGGAAGAACGGCCCGAGCAGGGAGAGGAAGAACCAGATCACCGCGAGCGGAAGGAGGAAGGAGAAGATCATCTGGCCGATCATCGCCCCGCTCCGGTACAGGTCGAGGGTGTCTTTTGCTGCGAGCGGGGGATCCGGCAGGAACGCAAAACGTTTCGCGAGCGGTGCAAACGAGTCTTTGTGGGTTTTCTCGGAGCCGACCGATTCCGGGTTGAAGAGCAGGATCGCGATCCCGAAGAGGACCGCGAGCATGAGGAGGGAGGCAAGAAGGTTTCCCCACGAGAACGCAGCGTTGAGCAGGAGCGGCGGGAAGAGAAGGACCGGGTTCAGGCCGGACCGGGTCGCGAGGGCGGCACCGACCGCGACAATGGCTGTGATGACGACCAGGAGCACGAGGCGCGATCGTGCGTAGACTGCCGAGAGGAAGAATACGGTGCAAAGGCCGAAGAGGAACGCGAGCGTGAGCGTGAGGAGGAGGAGCAGGGCGCTTGCGAGCGGGACGCCGGTGAATGGCGAGGCGAGGATGTAGCCGAGCCCGAGCGGCAGGACCCAGAGGAAGAAGTAATAGATGGTGTCCTTGACTACGAAGTTCGTGAAGATGAACCGCTCGGAGAGCGGGAGGGACCGGGACGAGTACGAGAGGAGGCTTGCCTGGCCGAAGCGCCGGTTCATGATCTCGTTTCCTAAAAGGCCGAAGCCCCCGACCATGATCCCGAGCATCAGGTAGTTCGCGTGGATGATGATCGTGAGGTCGCCGGCCGGGAGGCTGTTGTGCATCAGCGGGACGAGGAACGCACCCATGAACGCGATCCCGAAGATCATGACCGGGAACATCGCAAACGAGAGGCTGCCGAACATCGTGGAGTGGACCCGCCACTCCTCCTTCATCATAGCGACGAAGAGCTCAAGCATGGCGATCCTTCCGGACGAGCGAGAGGAAGTACGCGGGCAGGTGCTCGCCCCGCGAGGTGAGCTCGGCGACGGGCCCGGTGTGAAGCAGCGTGCCCTTGTGGAGGATCGCAAAGTCCGAGCAGATCTCTTCGGCTACTTCGAGGATGTGGGTCGAGACGAAGATCGTCTTTCCGTGTTTCACGTAGCCCGCAAGATAGTCCTTGACCACGTCCTGCATGATCGGGTCGAAGTTGATGAGCGGCTCATCGATCAGGGCGAGCGCCGGTTCGTGGATGAACGCCTGCGCAAACATCAGCTTCTGCCGGGTTCCCCGGGAGAGATCCTTGCAGAGCACGTTCTTCTTGTCGGCAAAGTCAAGGAACTCGAACCACCAGTCCGCCTTTTTCCCGATCTCCGGGATCTTCCGGACGGCGCCGACAAATTCGAGGTACTCGATCGCGGTGAGGAAACTCGGCGGGGTCTCCTGCTCGGGGATGATCCCGACCTGTGCCCGGACCCCGACCGGGTCTTTGGTCACATCGAGCCCGAGCACCGTTGCCGAGCCGCCGGTCGGCCGGGTCTGCCCGGTCAGCATCTTGATCATCGTGGTCTTGCCGGAGCCGTTTGGGCCTAAGAGGCCAAAGAGCGCTCCTTCCTCAACGTGGAGGTTCACGTGGTCCACTGCCTTTACGTCGCCATAATTTTTCGATAAGTCCCGTGCATCGATTACCGCTTTCATGCCATCTCCAGTTTCTTATGCTTCCCTTGCCGTCCCGAGAGAATAACCTGTTGTCATGCCTTCATCCCGTTCCAGATAAAATCCATTCCTTCTTCCACGATCTCGTCCCGCTCGGCCGGATCATCGATATCCGATGCCCGTGCGACCAGCCCCGACAAGGCCGAGGCCATCATGGAGAAGAGAAGGGTCGGGTCGATATCCCGGATCGCTCCTTCGCGGATGGCGTCTTTCACCAGATCCGCAAGGAAGAAGAAGTTGGACATCCCCTCTTCGTGGGCGCTTGTCGAGACGAACGGCGAGTGGGCGAACTGCTCCATGAACTTGAGCTTCGCGGGATTTTTTATTCCCCACTCAACTGCGTTCGTCCCGAGACGCCGGATCTTCGCCTTCGCGGTTTTTTGTTTGTCTACGCCTTTGCACATCTCCTTCGCCGTTTCTTCCTTGACCCGGCGGTAGAGCGTGTCGATGAGTTCCTCTTTTGTCTTGAAATAAAAGAAGAGGGTTCCGGTCGAGACGCCGGCCTCTTTTGAGATGAGCGAGGTCGGGGTGCCGAAGAATCCCCGGCTCGTGAAAAGGGTGAGTGCTGTGGTTAGGATTTTTTCCCGGTTGGCGGAGATTTTCTCCGATTCACTATCCGGTTTCTGTTGACCTGATGATTTTTTCTTAGATTTTTCCATGATTTTCTCCTTCGCTTGCAAAAAAATTAATTTTCTCGTTTGGATTTCCTGTCCCTTTCTGTCATTGCGATGGTGACCCCCTCTTTTCCTAAAGAGGTGGGGAGCAGCCCAAGGGGAGCGCCCCTTGACCCCCGCCTCACCAGGAGTTGTTTTTCAGATTCTGATTATGGGGGCTGATGCCCCCATGCCCCCGTAACGATGAGTGCCGCCGCCCCGAAGGGACGCCCCCGCGGCGGTTCCGATTGAAAAATTTAAAACCTCTTCGACCCGCCGTGCCTCGGAGAGGCCCTGAGGCGGGCACCCCTCGCAAAATCAGAGAAGTCGCATCCCTGTTTCATGTTGCGAATTTTTCGAACATTTTGAGTTGCGAACATTTTGCGGGGGTACTTAGAATTTTTAATTTCATCCGGATTCCGCGAGATTCAAACCGAACGATCTCACTCCTTGACTTCTCCTGAGAACATCATCTTCACAATCGGGATCAGGATCTTTGTCTGAAGCCCGCCGAGCGTGCCTTTGACTTTCCTGAGCTCATCGGGGATCGCGATCTTCTGCGGGCAGGCCTTCGCACACTTGCCGCAGTTTTTGCACAAGGCCGCATCGCCCCGCTCCCCCATTGTTCCCATGAGCGTGAGCCCGTAGAATCCCCGGGACATCAGCTTGTTTCCCATGAAGTAATTGTTGTACAGGAAAAAGTTCTGCGGGATGTTGACGCCGAAGGGACACGGCATGCAGTAGGCGCAGCCGGTGCAGCCGATCTTAACCAGCCGGTTGTAAACACCCGCGACCGCTTCCACGGTTGCGAGTTCACCGGCGGTCATTGAATTCGGCAGTGCGGTCTCGCACGTTTTGATATTTTCCGCGATGTGCTTCTCGTCATTCATGCCCGACAGGACGACCGTTACCTCCGGGTGGTTCCAGACCCAGCGGAGCGCCCATTCGGCCGCGGACCGTTGTGTCTTCGCCTTGCCATAGATCTCCTGGGCGTCTTTTGGGAGTTTGCCGGCAAGCATCCCGCCCCGGAGCGGCTCCATCACCATGACCGCGATATTTTTTGAGGCCGCGTACTCGAGGCCCTCGGTCCCGGCCTGGTTGAGTTCGTCTAAGAAGTTGTACTGGATCTGGCAGAAGATCCAGTCGTACGTGTCGATGATCTCTTTGAACGTTTTCCGGTCGCCATGGAACGAGAAGCCGGCGTTCCGGATTTTTCCGGAGGCTTTTGCCGCGTCAAAGAATTCGAGCACGCCGAGCTCTTTGAGTTTCTTCCAGCTGTTGGCATCGAGCCCGTGGAGCATGTAGTAATCGATGTGATCGGTCTGGAGTTTCTTGAGCTGGATGCCGAGGATCCGGTCCATGTCTTCGCGGGTCTTGACGGTCCATGGCGGGAGTTTTGTTGCGATCTTCACTTTCTCCCGGTATCCGTCCTTGAGTGCACGGCCGAGGAACCGTTCGCTCTCCCCGCCATGGTAGGGGACCGCGGTGTCGATGTAGTTGAGTCCGCTGTCGATCGCGCTGCGGATCTGTTTTGTTGCCCGCTCTTCATCAATGCCCATCCGGCGACTCGGGAGACGCATTGCGCCAAAGCCGAGTGCGGAGAGTTTGTCGCCGTTTTTTGGGACTGTACGATATTGCATTGGATCACCTTTGTAGACTGGCTGGTCTAGACTGACTAGTCAGATTTTGGGAGCGGTGAGGGATAAAGATTTTGGAATTGTCTCTAACCAAAACGAAATTAATAAAATGTTTATCAGAATGACTATTGTTGTCTCAATTTTCGAATGACATAAAAATCTGTTTTGATATCAAAAATCAAATTATCTGGAATTTCTAAATTTCTTATAAACCACTTGTCAACAAGATCAATAATTTCCTCTCGATTACCTTTTTTTAATAATTTATTTATTTCGTCTTCATATTGATCCGGAAAATCTTTACCATTCCCATCATAAACTAAAATCTTTTTAGCTGCTGAGGGTTCAATTTTTAGAATTCCTCCACCATATGTTTTCCCAAGTATTTCGATTGATAATTGGGAAATGGAAGAAAATATTGAGAACTGAATCCACCGTTTTGTATTTTCATCAATATCCTCCTTGAAGAATATTTGATGGACGGTATTTGTCGAAAATAACTCTGAGTGATTAAGAACAATAAATGGGATTTCTTTTGTCATATAATGAAGAAACCCATCACATTTTTTTGGAGTTGGTATGGAATACCAAATTTTTCTTTTTCTCGTATGAGATTTTTTATCATACCCTAAATTTTCTCCAGATTTGACGTAATCAAAGAACTCGTTTTCAATTTTTTGATATTCTGGAATAACTAATAAGTACTTATTCCAATCTTTCACGGAGTCAACGGTAAGTTTTCTTAAATCTTTAGAGGTTGTAATGATCGGCTTCAAAACCGACATTGGTATTTTATTTTTTTGAATTGTTTTTTTATCAATAACAAAGAAAGGATTCGCCCCAGTGACCGTTCCTATTTTCACGTCAACAAAATCGCTTAATGGCCTTAGACATACTTTATTTTCAAATTTTTCTAAATGTTTTTTAAATTGTCTTGAGACCAAAGTCATCCATGGTGAATTTATCCAGACATTTTTATCGATATCGATTAGAAAATTCGATTCTTTTGGGATATCATAGGTATATCCAATTGATATTTTATCCGTGAGAACACCGAAATTTTTTGCATGTAAGATTAAGACTCGTTCTTGGGTATTTTCAAAAAAATGTTTACCAATTACAATAACATTTATCGATTCAAATTTATCGATTAAATACTCCCGAATTTTTTTTGCATATTCTGCTTGGACAAAAGACCAAGGCAATATTACTGAAAGAGAACCACCTTTTTTTATAAATTTTAAACTGTGGAAAACGAAATATGCCCACATATCATTAAATTTTGTAATTTTTTCCGTTTCTGGGAGTACTCCAGCAATTTTCTCATATTGAGAATGATCAATCTTATGATGTCTAATAAATGGGGGGTTCATTATCACATGCGACCGTTTCTCATGATTTTTCGGTGAGATGGTAAAAAAATCATTGATTTTTAAATTTTCCTCTTTTAAAATTCCTGAATAATATTTTTTTTGAAATTTTATGCATAATGGAAAAATATCATATCCAAATAATTGCTTGTTCGCATTAACAGCACATTTTTCTTTTAATACCTTAAATGCCGCAAGAAGTAGAGCTCCATTTCCAAAAGCAGGATCCAATATTGTCGAATTCGAATTCGTTATGGTTAGTGATGCAACGTACTCCGCTAATTCTGGGGGAGTGTAGTACCTTCCTTTATTTTTTATTGTTTTATTAATCATAAAAAACGGAGATTTTGATCTAGATCTAATTCAAGGAACCAATACACTCGTCGTTCGCTTTTACCAATCCGTTCCAATATGGTTCTTTTCTCCATTGATTAAGAGGCGTGTCAAATTGGCCAATTATACAGTTAAGTAATTTTACATAATCCCATGGATCACATGGTATTCGAGGTTTTTCTAAAAACGGCTCCAGACAATAATGAAGTTCATGGCTATAAGCTCCTCCGGGAAAATGCCCCCCATACTGGAAATGTGTTATAAGCGGTGCTTTGTGATCATGAGGCTGATAGTCGAAATGGAATCTTCTCACAACTCTTTTTTTACAACCATGATTCTGTGCGCAACAAGAGTCATTGTTTAAGGTCCCTTTTGCAACAATCCTTCCTGAATCACACTCTGGTGAAGTAAATGTAATACAAATTGCAAAGGCAAATCTGTGTAGTGTCTTTTTATTTCCTTCAATCTCTCCTCCAATTAAAAATGTAGGGTTATGTTTTACAATATCTGGATCCATTATTGGAACTTCAATTATCGGAAGACTTTGAGTAATCGTTTTATCCGACTTTAATATTGATTGGAGCGAGTTAATGCAGAGTAACACTTGTGTTGTTTGATTTGGTGGGATATTATAACAATAAAATGCTTGACTTAAAACATTTTGAAACTGGGTGTTTGTTTGAAAAAACTGGAAAACCTTAATGTAATTTTGTATCCATTTTTGAATATCGAACAAATTTTGAGCGGCCATTTTGACATCCTGATTATGATGTTTTAAACCCTCGGTACTCTTCAAAATAGAGTTCGGGTCTCTTTTTTAGGTATGGCTCGCTACAGCGGATGTGAACTGGAAAATTATCTGAAGAATTTGTGAGATTTGTTCCTACACATTCAGGATATTCCTTTTTACAGACAATACATCTGGTTCGTGATTTTTTTGGTATTTTTAACATATCTGGAGCGACTATCCAAGGAGATTTATCTGGGTATCCTGATATTTTATCAAAAGAGAAAACGTTCTGCAATAATTTCGATTTCCACCAAAAATTTTCATTTGTCCGAGAAAAAATCCCCGAATATTTGGCAGAATTGATTTTATCTTCATTAGATGCAATTCCCTGGAATTTATCCAATGTCATTCCTAAAAATGTAGCGCTGTATAATTCATTGTATAATATGCCTGGATTTTGGAATAGGATATTATTTATCCATTTTGCTAAAATCAAAGAATTTCCTTCTAAGTTTTGGTATAATCCTTCACGCAAAGATGATGGCAGTGTTAATAGCAGTTTATTTCTTTCTTCATCCGGAGCCTCTAATAGTGAGAAAATAATTGAAATGTCATTTTTCTGGGATTCTCTGATCCGTTTATAATCGAACGCATCGAAATAAAGAATTGTATCTCCTTTATCCTGAATATCTTTGAAATCTAAAAAACGATCAAATGTTAATTTAATCAAGTAATAAACGGGCTCTTTTATTAATTCTTTATAGTGACTACTTGTACAATAGATCGGAATATCCGGGAATTTTTCTCGGATGATGCTATCTACAGTTAAACCTTTATACGGATATTTTTTAGACTCTTTAGATCCTGAACTTTTTTTTACCATTGCACGTTCATTCAAATAAAAATCAATTAAAAAAAGATCCGGTTTTTCTTGATCAAGAGCTTCAAGTAAATCATCAGGGTGAATCAGCTTAATCTCAAGGTTTTCATTTTTTTTCTGAATTTTATCTTTATCTGGTTCACGGTCTTCTTTTTCGTCATCCACCCAAAGAATTTGGAGTTTATCGCTCAAGAAAACTCCACCTCGACACAAGTCTTCCAAGGTTTATTGACCGGAACAAAATGAACAGTCCCCTTATATTTATCCATAATATTTTTTATGATAGTAAGTCCTAGACCCGTTCCCATTCCTAAAGCAGCAAGATCTTTATCTAGAATTTTTTGCTGTAACCCTTCGTATAACTTCCCATCTGGATCGGAAGTCATTGGATTGAAGACTTTTTCCCAATTTTCTGGGGAAAGTCCTAATCCATCATCGTAAACTTTAATGACTATTTTTCCATTTACTTTATTAGAAGAAATTAAAACGTTCTTTCCATTTCCGGCTATATCGGCTTTTATCGCATTGGAAAGTAAATTTACAAAAATTGAGTAAATTTCTGCGTCAAGCATAGGTTTTGTACGCAAATCCTCTGGTATTTTGATAACCGGCTTATTCAAATTATAATGTTCGATCAAGTATCCAAAACTATCGATAACTTCCTTTGCTGTTTGATTAAGTGGTATCTCTTTATTTTGAGTATCTGTAGCCTTTTTGGTTAATAAACTAAAAATTTCGATATTTTTATCGAGGCGATCTCTTGTGGTTCGCAGTGATTCCATTAATTCTACTAACTTTTGTTTCTGATCATCAGGAACAGTATCAAGCATAATTTCAATTCGATTTGCTTCGGAGCCGAGTTTTGCTATCATACCTTTAATCTCATGAGCAAATACAAACATCATCGAGCCCGTTGAGGCAACTGCCCCTAAAATACTTGTATAGTGCTCAAAAGAATTTTCGACGTAATTTGTCAATTTTTCAACAATTTTAGTGTACTGTTCCTTTTCTTTTTGTGGATAAGCGGAAAATCCGCTAATAGCGGATGCTGATAACGCCTTCAGAGATGTAGTGGGTGTGGGAGCATAAAGATCGGAAATTTTGAAGGGAATTGTTTTTGGACCTGTCATATTTTCTAAAGATTCAGCTGTTTTCACTAACTCATTTTTTGAATCTTCTTGTTTATTTCGAGAAAATTGAGTGAGGAATCGATTATAGTGAATAACCATCCATTGAACGGATAACTGAACAGCATCGACAAGTTGTAAGAATTGCTCATTCTCTACAAAACCTTCTCTATTTAGTTTTATTTCAAAATGAGGAGATTCAATTGAAGAAATATTTATTGAGCCGAGAAATGACTCCGATCCCGGAAGATTCAGCATAACCCGGGAGGCACCAAATCCGTATTGAGTTGATAAATTTGCAAGGAGAGGATCAACTGAACCACTTCTTTTTGCAACCAATCGATCAAATCCTAGCCAATCATCACCCTTATCTCCGTAGGGAAAAATTCTGAAACCATCGAGGTAAACCCGAATGCCACCATATGTTTTGAGAAATTTCCTCATTGACGTTTGCGTTAACAGTTCAGGTTTTCTATAATATTCACGATCAATGGGGATCCATGCAATTTTAAATTTAATTCCTTTGATTTTTTCGAATTTTTTTGGTAAGGGATATGAATTGTAACCAATTTCTTTGGCATCAAGACTTATACTTGCGGTACCATCTTCAAGAATTTCCCCTTTTAATGTTCCCCATCCCCCGTCCATTATTTTCTCATCTAATTTTCCATCACCCTCGGAAAAACCAGGGGCTTTAAAAAATATTTCAAAACCGGGATCTTCTTTATAACCCTTTCTTTGGATTCGCCCCATTGTACAAAGGCTTAGGATTTGTCTTTTCAATAACAGAAATTCATAGTCAGACCAAGTATCGGTCAAACCAATAAGTCTTAGTGTTGTTCCGCTACTTGTCTGACTCGTAATCTCAGTTTGAGCATCAAGAGTAATTGTGGATAGATCAGTTCCTCGTTTGAATATGTTCCAATCAAATTCCACTATTGTACGTTCACATTTTTCCGTGCTTTCGTTCTTTGCAATAGTCTCAATGATTAATTTTTTCGCAAGTTTTCGACATGCAAACCGCCCAATCCCTTTACTACCAGTTCTTTTCCTTCCATAATTTTGGGAGAATGGAGAACTCAACTTATTGGAAGTTGCGACTCTCATAAAAAAATCTTGAATATTTGCAAGGGTCATCCCTTGTCCGTTATCTATAATCTGAATTTCACTTGATTTACCCGGTTTCGCATCTATCTTTACATTGACAAATTTGATTAGAACACAGGGGGATTCAGCATCAAATGCATTTTTTACTAATTCTGCGAGAGCAATATAATTTTTTGTGACTAACCGTTCTCCGAGTTCTCCTAATAATTGACTATCTACTGAGAACGATACCTGTTTATGTTCCATACAACCACTCAAAAAATACTATTGATCTAACTCTGCCTCATCCGGGTATTAATCTATCGAATAACTCGCGAGATATTAATTGTATCAATAATTAATCTAAACACTCACCATAGTTTGGTTTAAGCTGTTCTGAAGTAAATTTTGTCTTTATCATTCGATATCGATTTACATGTTGATGGGGACAGCTAATTCGACCGAAACTAGGATCAACAAACGGCTCTCCTTTTAATGCACTTTTGATCGGTTGACACACTAAAGCGAATTGACAAATTCTTTCAGATTCATTTTTTGTCTGCATAAATTGGGTACATTCATGAACCGTACCGTAGGTTGAAGACGTTGGAGTGGAGTGTTCCAAGCATAATATTTTCCCATCTGTTCTCTTCCCACAGATTAGGCATTTCATATGATTAACCTTTGAGTGTAAGAATAAAAAGATTCCATATAATTCAGTTGCAGATCCGATTGGTTCTTTTCTTGTCCACAATACACGATCAAATATCCCCAACTCTGCTCTCTCCAAAATTATTTTTTTAAATTTTTTCTCGCCACAAAAAAAATTCCGGAAAACGTTTCAAAAAAAAATTCCGGAAAACGTTTCAAAAAAATTTTCCGGAAAAAATTTCTTAGCTGAAACAATCCGGTAGACCCAGCAACATCTCTCTTTAACCCCCCCCTCCGACGTAACCCCCTTCTGAAAAACCCCCTTTTTTTACCTTTCCCACTTCCTCCAGCCCGTTTTTCCTGAGATCTGCCAAAAGAATAGCCTCCAATTTGATCTTTTTTAAAGCCCGTTTTATGCCGAAATCTGCCAAACGGAACGCAATGTGAGGCTTCCCGGAAACCCTGTGTAAAAAAATACCAAAAAGTGCGACTCATGAGCCTCCGGACCCCTCCAGGGCTTGAGGTTCTCCGTCGGAGAATGGGATCATGCGGACCGTATGTCTGCGGTGGTTTTTTGCAGGTATCCGGAATGTTACCAGGTTTGCCGGAGTCCTTCGAAATATGCACTTTCTCCGACGTGAAAATTGTCTCTCCGAGGTGAGTTTTCCGGGGTGGAGCCTCAAGGAAGGGGTTCTTTTCGTTTGGGCCTATGGATATACGATCTGGGGGGAGTTTTGCTAACAGAATGATGCTAATTATGCCGGTCATCCGGGCCCGATACGTATTGATTCCCGCAAAACGAAGGCTTAATTGTGGTTTTCGTAAAACAATACTCCGGTTTTTTGCGAATTATTACCTCATTCAGTGGGCAGGATCAGGAAAAACGGGCAATCCGGGCTCATATCGGGGCCGGATTGGATGTGAGAGAACTAAGGTATCATGGGGTGTATGTGTCGACGGTGACGTCGGAGGATCACGGTCCTTCCCGGTGAAACACTCTCGAATTAATTTAAGGAGGAATGATAGAATAATCCATCGAGGAAGCGAAATGGAGATCCATTAATCCGAAGAAATTCCGATGTGAGGATCCCGTTGCCGTTTCATGCCCCGGCAAGAATTTATGGCCACAGCCAGGCTTCATAACTAAAATTATCTTTGGATGAATCAATCTCACGGGGAAATTAGCCGGGTTCCGTCTGGTGATTTGTCTGTACTATTACATGCCCGGCTCGTACACCACATTTCGTATGGCCTTATGATCCCCTTTTCCGGATCAAGATAGAATGCCTCAGAACAAGAGGATGAAACGAATAATTGTTCGTAATGAAATGACCTGTTTCCATCCACGATGAATGTTACCGAATTGTTTGTGTCACCCGGTGTAGTGGGATGAAATCGCGATTCAATTCCTCCAGACGGATTACCCTGGAGCATTTCATATGAACCTTCAGTCTGGAGCCAATGAGATGAATTGTAAACGGAAATATTGACTATATGGGACCTGTTCATATCCTTGGAAAAAACGCTGAATGAGAATTCTTCATTTTGAGAACAATTGTAACCGGGAGTTCCGGAAAACTGGCCGGCAATTCCTGAAAAATAGAGATAGATGATGAGTGAAATTACGAGAACCAGTCCTATTATAAGACCTGCTTTTGCTGTTTCACTCAGTTTTTTCACGATAACCTTCACCCGTCTTAATAGAATGCTGCAACCGTTGCCTTTGTCTGGGTTATTCTTTGTGCATTATCGTGAGTACTGTCACCATGCGCCCCCAATATCCAGCTTGATGTAGAAAATTCCATGTTGACGTTATCTGATATAGTGGGATTCATTACCGTAAATTTTGTCCCTGTCGCCCAGCTGGTAGGACGAGCCCATGTCGGAACATTGAACGGAGGACCATATGCGGACGCAGGCATTCCGTCATGCGCAGCTCCAAAGTTATGGCCGATCTCATGGGCGACTTCCAGAGATCTCTGGGTTGAAGAAGCTGTATAGGAAGTGCCTGGTTTTGAAACCATCTGGGCTAACGCATAACTGTATGATTCGGATCCCGTGTACATCTGTCCTAATCCAACGGTATTGCCTGCGAGGTTTTTACCGGTAAAGAGAAACGCCAGATCGCACCTGTATTGTGCCTTAAGGCCACTATCTCTCGTAACAAATTCTACTCCCAAATCGGTTGGATTCGAATTCACGAAATTGGTATCAGAAACGATAGCCATGACGTTGAAATTCACCCCGACATCGCTTCGGGAAAAGGCAGTACTTGCCTGGGAAAGCATATTTAATACTTCAGCACTTGAAGTCGAGGGGTACAAATTGTGGAACTGAGGATCGTAGACCAGCATAATGTCAACCGTTTGTGTTGAAGCTGCCACTGCCGCACTATTCCCTGTACTGGAGACTTTCTGAACGCTCACATTCTTTAAGGGGCTATCAAACCAGATGTCATTACCATCGACAGGAACTTTGGGTGCGATCTCATATTTCTGATTATATATCATATGGATCACATTTCCATCCTTGTCGAGCCCCCTCTCTTCAATAGCATATGTTTCATTGCCAACAGATATTTTTCCGAGAAGTACCTTGTCATCGACCGTGAAGAACGCGTCCCCGGTCCCTCCTCTGATAATTTTCCCGCGGTACTGTTTAATCATGGGAATATTTTCTGTTGAAATGCCTTTTTCTGTTCGGACGATCAGTTTGGCATTTTTGTCCAGTGGCAAGGGAACTTCTTCGAGGTGTATCTGATACTCTTTCCCACCAATTGAGAACGATGCCACGTGGTTTGTATCAGCATCTTTCATAAATCCTTTCGAATCAACGGTTACAAGGGCATACTCCGACACGGTACTCCTGTCAATCCCAACAGCATTGGCAGTCATTGTGGGAGTATCCTTAAACCATTTCATGCCGAGAATGTCGTGGGATGAGCGAACATTCGCTGCACTCACCATCGGTACCATCGCCATTCCCGCCAGCAACAATGCCAGCAGGATGACGCTCCATTTCAATATTTTCATTGTTTCCATACCTCCTTTCGTTTGCTTCGCTCGGGGGCATGGACGAAAAATTTTTAGGGACCGAGGTTAAAGCATCCATGCCTACGGGCAGGTGCGGGTTCATTTTAGTGTGCTAACTTGTGGTGAACCCGTCCTTTCTTTTTGGGACAACCCCCGGCTGTCCACGCTACGGAGTTTCATGACGGGAGATATAACCTTTCTAACGCAATCGTCTACCGGTCCGGATGAAAAAAATCTCAGTTTGATTATGCGGACAGAAAAAACAAATATGCGAAAATTTGTAACTCCGGAAAAATATTCCCGCCGTCGGATTCTTTTATCTGCGCGATTGTTTTACTCTGTTTCTTAAAAAATCCTGGTAATCTTATTGTCCTCGTGCAACTATTGGAAAACATTAGCAATTGTACTTCATTATCATGGCATGTTTCGTCTCTTTTCCTATCCGGTCGCAACCTCAAACGACACTCGCTTCCCAAAAACCCTCAGTCCCAACGAAACCAACCCCCGCACCTCAGCGGTCTGATAGCGGGTTGAATCCGGGATGACAGACATAAAATCGGAAGCTTTGCATGGAACCGTAACACAAATAAAAAAAGCCATGTCTGGTCTCACTGTCGAAAAGATCATAGAGATTCACGACGAGATCATTTTAAAGTACGAAGGCGCGAAAGGTGTCCTGTCTGAATCCACGCTCCATTTCATGGTTTTTTCGCGTCAACAAGATTAAGGATATTTTCCGAAGGGCAGCAACCATTCTTCATGCTATCGGCTCACAGCATCCATTCATTGACGGGAATAAACGGACTGCGCTTGTTGTTGCAGAAAATGTTCTCGGTCAGCAGGGATATTTCATCGCTGCTGATGAGGAAATTATCGTGGAATTTATGCTCGCGGTAGCTTCGTATAAATATGAGCCCGATGAGATTGAGCGTTGGTTGAAAGAGCACGTTAAAACGATGGAAAATTAAAGTTTGCTGAGTATTTTAAGTGCTTTGTCATGGCGCTCGGTTGATTTCTGCAGGATGCTCCGCTCTGACTGGCTAAGGCCTTCTCCGCGTCCTGACGATGTTTTTTTCTCGGTAATTCCGGATTTTTTCTCTGACATACTTCGCTGCCCGGATTTTGTAATAGACATAAGTCGGCTGTGATGATTAGGTTTCTGTTTACGGCGATGTTATTATCGTTTTATAAATCATCTTTCGGGAAAATTTCCCTTACGGTCAAAAAATATGCGTCCCCCTACCTAACGTCACCCCTCTCCGACGTGCCAGACCCCTCTCCCCAAAACCCCTTTTTTTACCGATCCCACCTCCTCCAGCCCGTTTTTCCTGAGATCTGCCAAAAGAACAACCTCCATTTTGATCTTTTTTGGAGCCCGTTTTATGCCGAAATCAGCCAAACGGAACGCAATGCGAGGCTTCCCGGAAACCGTGTGTAAAAAATCGCCAAAAAGTGCAACCCAAAAGCCTCCGGACCCCTCCCGGGCTTGAGGCTCTCCGTCGGAGAATGCGATCCTGTGGACCGTATGTCCGGAGCGGTCCCGGCAGGTATCCAAAATGTTACCAGGTCCTCCGGAATTGCATTTTCTCCGACGTGAAATTTGTCTCTCCGAGGTGAGTTTTCCGGGACGGAGCCTCAGGAAGGGGGTTCTTTTCGTTTGGGCCTATGGATATACGATCTGAGGGGAGTTTTGCCAACCAAATAGTGCTATTTACGTTCGTTTTTCTCCGACGTGAAAATGGGAAAATTTCATGAATTATTACCTCATTTTCGGGAATTATTACCTCACCCATGGGGGTGGAAAGGTAAAACAGGGGAATCCGGGGCCGTAAAGGGGCCGGATTTGATGTGGGAGGTGGTGGGTATTTTGGGATGGTTGTCAATGACCGAGAACCGGCGCCCCTTTTTAGTGGAGCATCACCAGTAAGATGTAATATTCGCCTTTGTATTCCGAAACATAGTACTTCTTTGCGAATACGTATTCTTCACCCGGGGCAACACCTCCCAACTTTGAAAATCCACGGTCAGGAGATCGTTGACCGGTCAAAACTTCTGCAATAGCCGGATATTCGGTCAAATCCTTTTCGGTCAGGTGTGTTGCATTTTCAATCAGGGTTTTGTCAACGGATTCTAATATAGAGGAAGTTCCGCTGCCATTGGGAAATACGGTAATTGGATATGCATGGAGGGTAGACTGGCCCTCCTGAACTCCGAACCAGTTCAGATATGTCAGGAAGACAAGAAAAATTGCGGCGATTGCGATTATACTGATCAGGATTTTTTGTTTCTTCTCCATAGCAATCCTCAAAAAAAATTAGATGATTGCGGCAATATTGCTTTTCACCGCATTAATCGCTGCCGCATTATTATGCGTCGAATCGCCGTGATACGAAGGCGATGAATACTCATGGGTATTGAACGACGAACCAAAGTATCCACTCCACATAACCGTATATTGCGGCAGGGGTGTATACCAGACGTACGCTCTATTCGTTCCGGATGAGTCTTCATGGTTTGCATTGAAAATATGGCCGAGTTCATGGATCACGCAGTACCTGCGTGCGTGCAGTGAACCATCGTAGACATGTATCGGCAGACCATCATCGGTATCCACGACCATCTGGGACCATGCGTAACGACAGTATTCATTGGGATAATTTGCGTAGCCCCACGCGGCTCCCTGTGTTCCTGCGTCTGAACCCTTCTTGTCATATCCTCCCAGGTATACTGCAATATCAGCGTTGTTTGTATTGAGGTAACTTGCCGGGAAGTAGGTGTGGAATACGCCGAGGGGATCTGTTGTAATTGAAGGACTGTTCGAGAGCTGAGTCCGTTTCGAAGCATCGTAACTGACAACATTGAAAATTACCTGGATATCCGCCCGATCATATTGGTAGGAAACCATTGACATGATCTGGTTGGCAGAACTGACCCAATTCGATTCCTGAGTATAAAACGCATTGTCCGTAGCGATGAGGATATTCACGGTTGCCCATCCATTAACGGCGGCTGGTGCACTCGGACCCGGTTCTAATGACTTGGCACTTAATTTTACTCCCGGGGGAAGTTTGGCCAATCCGTGATCTACGGTGGTTGCCTTCTCACTAGTCAGCGTGTCTTTTGAGCTGTACACGATGTGGAGTGGATACGCAGCCTTTTCCGTGTTGGCACGATTCTCTGCCGGGGCGATTGTAATGGTCTCATTTCCTATTTCGACGTATCCCTGTACTACTTTTCCGCCAAAGGTAAACAGGGCCAAAGAATCATCCATCCCTTCAATTTTTCCGGAATAGGAATCAATACCGTCATCGATATTTTCAAAATTCATCCGCTTGAGGATAAGGATTTGCGGTTTGCCGTTTATTGTAACGGGAATCCTGTTTTCACCATCCGTATTAAGTTGGATAGTATCGAATTGGGCTATGTCGAACTTACTAACCGTTTTCGGCACGTTCAAATTCTGATAACTGTTTGCCAGTATTTGAGAATTCATACTGCTTGCGTTAACTCCGGATGCTACAATCGTCGTTTTCGTATCGATGACCAATAGTGAATTGGTAGTTCCATCCTCTGATATCGCCAGAAGATCATCAGCGTTCACCATCGGTACCAATGCCATTCCCGCCAGCAGAAGTGCAAGCAGAATGACGCTCCATTTCAATATTTTCATGGTTTCCATACCTCCTTAACGTTCGCTTCGCTCGGGGGCATGGACGAAAAATTTTTAGGGACAGAGGTTAAAACATCCATGCCTACAGGCAGGTGCGGGTTCATTTTAGTGTGCTAACTTGTGGTGAACCCGTCCTTTCTTTTTCGGGACAACCCCCGGCTGTCCACGTGACGGAGTTTCATGACGGGAGATATAACCTTTCTAACGCAATCGTCTACCGGTCCGGATGAAAAAAAGGCCAGTTTGATTATGTGGACAGAAAAAATAAATATACGATAATTTCTGATTTGGGGAAAAAGTTCCTGCCGTCGGATTTTTTGATTCGCGCGATTGTATTTTGAATTTCATAAATAATCCGGATATCCAGAATGTTCCCCGTACACAAACCCTATAATAATTCCCGATATACATCCCATACATGCGAGGTGAATCCCCCATGAGTAAGGCAATCGAATGCATCTATGAGGATGATGTTCTCAAACCGGTTGACAAGCTCCCGTTCAGGGATGGAGAACGGATCCGGGTGATCATCGAAAAGAAACTCAGCTTCGAACCAATCCGGCTGAAGAAGAAACCTTCATCGGATCATATCAGCGAGCTTCGGGATGATTCATTGACCTCTTCTTAGATCCTTAGTCTCTCCGTACAAAGAAGGATTATATTTTCCGGGTGCTAATATCTGCATCATGAGCACGAAAGTGAGAACACCGGAAGAATCCGGAAATCCTGTCGTGACATCCCGCACGAAAACCGGTTCATTGACCGGGCGTGATGAAGAGGCTCACCTTTCTCCGGTTCAGCGGATGCGGGGTAAGATCCAGCTCGCGGACCCGGAGATCATCCGCCGTATCATTTTCGATCCGTCACTGGAGCCGTAAAAAAGATGGCAGCCGGGTCCGGAAACGACGCGACCATTTTCATCGACGCAAATATTTTCCTGAATACTATTTTTGGCAGCGGAAAGGAAGCGGCTTCCTGTACACGGTTTCTCGAAGAAGCAGATGCAGGGATTTTTCCAACTGCGACGTCGGTTATCGTTCTCAATGAAGTTCTCCACCGTCTCATCATCGCGTCGGTCGTCAGCAGCAGCGGCGTCGCACCCGAGTCTGCAGTTCACCAGATAAAACTCCATCCTGAACTCATACACGAAGTACGGGCTGTGTGGGAGATTATGGATGATATACAAAGCGTCCGCCAAATGAAGGTTTACGGAATCTCCCCGGCAACGTACGGACGATCTCTTGTCCTCATGCGGGAGTGGGGGCTTTTAGGAAACGACGCACTTCATCTCGCATGCATGGAAGAACATTCGATCAGTACGATCGCGACCTATGACCGGGATTTTTCCCGGATATCCGGCGTCAAAATCCAGAGACCGGCTTATCCGGATTGATTTCACGCGATTGTGCACTCAGTGCGTGCACAATCTGTTTACCGTACCCGGCAGGTCCCCCTTGCTGGTGTCCGGAATGTTAAATGGTTTGCCGGAGTCCTTCGAATTATGCATTTTCTCCGACGTGAAATTTGTCTCTCCGACGTGAGTTTTCCGGGACCGAGCCTCAAGGAAGGGGTTCTTTTCGTTCGGGCCTATGGATATACGATCGAAAAGGTGTTTTGCCAACCAAACGCTCCTAAACTATCAGTTTTTTGAGCCCGATACGGATGGATTCCGGCAAAACGGGACTCAATCTGAAGATATCGCAAAATAATTGTCAGGCTTTTTCGCGAAACTGTCAGATTTTTGGGTCTGAATCCGGAAAAATGGGCAATCCGGGCTCGTATCGGGGCCGGATTGAGGGTGGGAGATTGTGGGTCTGGCGAATGGTGCCTCTGACGGAGAATGGGACGGGTGGGCAATAGTCAGGGATCGAGTATCGACAGTGATCGTTCACGATCCGCAAACACTTTGTTCATGGATCGTGAACGCTGTGACTGATGTTGTTACTTTCAATAAAATATTTGAAAAACAAAAAAAAATTCGCACACGATTCCTTTTTGTCCGGTGAAATTATTTCCCCGCTCCCATCTCATCGAACGCTTTCTTTATTCTCTCTAGAAAAACCTGGGCATCTTCAATGATAATTGCGGCTTCTTCCGGAGTCATCGCAGCTTCGATATTGTAATCAACCGTTTCCCGGCGTTCTTTCGCATGGGAAAGCGCCCGGCCATAGGTCTCTTCGATAAATCCCTTTTTGACGAACTCGAGTCCGAACTGGAGGATGAGACCCTTGTGACCTTTGGGATGAAGATCCCGGCTCGCAAGCAGCGCCCGTGCCGCGTAAAACATTGCATAATATGCACGGCTTACTGCATCGTTTGGGAACCCGCCTTTCAAAAGATATTCTGCAGCGTCAAGCGTTTCTGCTGCGAGGATAAGATCACGTTCAGGCAACCGTGATCCCTTCCCTCATGACGTTTTGCACGAATGGGGACGCACCACCAAACGCCTTCGCATTCATTACCTTGACCGAAAGGTAAACGCCGGAATCGACCATGACATCAAACGCGAGACCGGTCATCGCACGCCAGCCCTCGTGTTCATCCCCGTCCCAGAGTACCAGCAGATCGATATCCGAATCTGAAGTCGCATCGCCCCTCGCAACCGATCCGTACAAAATTATCTTATCGATGTGTGAAGGATAACGCTCGTGTGCCTGTGTAACGAATTTCCGGATTACCGTTTCGTATCGTTCCTGGATGGGCATTCGTGTTCCTTACTTGATCCTTTCCTGATTCACGATAAATACTTGCCCGTGAAGTTTCTACGATATTGTTTTTCTTCATCGGTACCGCACTTTGATGTCCGCTTTGGAATAAATGTCAGGTTCACTTTCGAGAAATCCGGAGAGTGAATGTTCCGATACTGCGTACAGGGTTTCCTTCCCCTCTCCCTCTTTTGCCCAGGTTTTTCCCGGCTTCTTTGCCGGATGATCTTTTGGCATACGGAACGAAGCCGGTGCAGTCATGATAGTATTTGTAGTCCCTTGAGCTTCCATTATGGTTTCGGATCAGATCATTTCCGGCACAGCTGCACGATGATTTTTTTTCGCGGGATGCAGTATCTTCAGGAAAATTTTTTAGGAATTCTTCCGGCAAAAAAATCCGGAAAATTGTTTCAAAAATATTTTCCGGGAAAATGTTCCAGCAAATCAGCTTCGAAAAAATATTCCCGTTCAAAAAAAAAAATAAAATAAAATTTATGGCGACGCGTACGGTGCGGACTCATTCATGCCAAGGAAATCGAGCCCGTTCATACCGTACTCGACCGGTGCCTTCTGGGATCCGATATGCGGAAGTCCCTTGAACTCCACCAGCCACGAACCGTTGATCTGCGTGGTCATCTGCTTTGCAACCGCATCGGGCGTAATGACATCGGCAGTACCTTCTACGAGCATGACATCATTCTGGATGCCGGACAGTTTGTCCCATGACCCGTTCCAGGCGAGGTCCGCCTGTGCTTCATGCTGTATGCCCATGGGATAGGTCGAATTGGGAGCGGCAACCGATTTGAGAATGCCAAGCAGTGTAGTTGTCTGCGGGATCTGCACGCTGTAGGAAACGGAGTCGAGGACCAGTTTCCGGACGCGTTCAGGGTGATCGATGACGAGTTGCTGGGCGATCGAGGATCCCATCGAGACGCCGTACACATGCATGCTGTCGTACCCGAGAGCGGGCATTATCGCGGCGGCGTCATCGGCGTACATTGCAACGGTGTGGGTGCCATTCGTGTCGCTGCTGTATCCCATCCCCCGGTGGTCGTAGGTATAGACATGGTATTTTGTCGCGAGGATGCCGATGAAGGTCTGGTTCCATGAATCGATCGTCTCGCCAAATCCCGCGAGCATCAGGACCGGTTCACCGGATCCGAATTCCCGGTATCCCAGTGTTACCCCGTTGACCTGCACGTACTTGACAGGAGTTGCATTGAACGATACGGTCGGATAGCTGTGCGTTGGCTGGACCTGCGACTGGACTGGCTGTTGTGCCGGGGCGTTGGAAGCACTTGTGCAGCCCGACGCAGCGACGAGACAGATGATGAGTGCAATTGCCAGGATAAAATGGAATTTCAATTTCATAAAAAATCCTCCGGGCCAAAAGAATGATTCCTTCTGGAAAAAACCGGTTAATCACGTATTTGAGAGGATCTCAAAATAACGTTGCGTTTTTAAATCCGTGGAATCCGGATAAAAAAGTGACCGGTCTCTTCACACGTACTGCACTTTGATGTCCGCTACGGAATAAATGTCGGGCTCGCTTTCGAGAAATCCGGTAAGTGAATGTTCAGATACTGCGTACAGGGCTTCCTTTCCTTCTCCCTCTTTTGCCTTGGTTTTTCCCGGCTTCTTTGCCGGATGATCTTTTGACAACCGGGACGGAGCCTGTGCAGTCATGATAGAATTTGTAGTCTCTCGAGCGTCCATTATGGTTTCGGATCAAATAATTTGCAGTATAGCCGGCGTTTTTTGAGGCAGTCTACCTTTTCTCAAATCCCGGCAAATAGTATTTTTTATTGATACGGTGGGCGTTTTTTCGGAGCGCGAGCGTTTATTTTCTTCAATGCCGGCCATTGGTTTCCGGGGCTGACTGCGTCCGGTACATCCCGGGCTGTTTCCATAATCCTCCTGAAAATTTTATTTCCACTTGGTGAGGATCTCTTCTCTCCGGAATGTGGACACCGCGAGAGAGAAGAGCACTATGTCGACGATCAGGATAATGAACGCAAGGACGAGGAGATACGGCACCGTAAGCGGGAACGCGTTTGTCTCCGCGAGTACGTAGATCAAGGCAAAGGGGATCACGATGAGGGATCCGAGTTGCTGTGCGGTCCGTACATCGTTTACCCGGGCCGAGATTATCACGCTCACCTCCACCGCGGTGACCGCTGCGAGCGGCACGAGTACCAGCATGATGACCGCCATGACTGCGTTTGGGTAATAGAGATAGCCAAGCTGGCCAAAAATGATTCCGTCGATCAGGCCCATGAAGATTACCATACCGATCCAGATGGCAACCAGCGGGGGAAGGAGTGCCGCAATGCTCTTACCGAGAAGGATCTCGCTGTCTGTAGTTGGGGTGGCGAGCAGCGGCTCCAGGCTCTGTTCCTGTTTTTCGCCGATAATCGTGTAGGATGCGATTGCGGTCGGGAGGCTGGCCGCACCGATGATGAAGAAAAAGGCCAGGGCATTTAAGACGATGAGCAATCCTGACAATGCATCGGGGGAAATGCTGCCTGCTCTCCCTACCAGAACGTAGATCAGAACGGGCAGGCCGACGGACACGAAGAGGGGAAAGATGATCATGGTGGAGAAGATGCTCTTCTTTCTCCGGACAATGCTCAGATCCTTCGACGCGATGATCCACGCTTTTGATAATCTCATGGTATCTCCTCCCTCACGGTCTCCAGGTATACGTCCTCAAGGGTTGGATTGAGTCCCTGGACGAACTGGATGCGGCCGCCCGCCGCAAAGACGGCTCCCACCAGGCCCGGGTTCTCATATTCGGCGTTTATCACATCGATCACGAGCCGGTGGTCCTCCACCACGACCTTCCCCGAAGTATGTTGTCTAACCGCCGCCACGATCCGGTCGTTGACCTCTTCGAGCTGGATGATCGTTTTACTTCCCCGGAGCGCCTCTTTCAGCTCTTCGGGCGTACCGGTCCGCAGCAGGTGCGTTTTGAGAATACCGATCCGGTCGCAGAGTTTCTGTGCCTCATCGAGGTTGTGCGTGTTGAGGAAGATGGTCTTTTTCTCTTTTTTCAGTTCGAGAATGAAGTCCCGGACCGTTTTTGCCGCCTCGGGGTCGAGGTTTGCCGTGGGCTCGTCCAGGAACAGGATCTCCGGGTCGTGCACCAGTGCACGGGCGATGGCCACTTTCTGTTTCATTCCCTTGGAGAACGTCCCCACGGGCAGGTCTTTCTTATCCCAGAGCCCGAGAAGCCGGAGCAGGCGTTCGATGCTCTCTTTTCTTTGTTGATCGGTACGATCGTACAACTTTGCGTAAAAGTCGAGGTTCCGGTAGGCGCTTAGTTCGCCGTACAGGCCGACATTTTCCGGCATAAAACCGATCATCCTGCGGATCTCCAGCGAATCGGCTTCGTTCCCGGTGTCATACCCGGCGATCCTCGCCTCCCCGCGGGTCTTTGCTATGAGGCAGCAGAGCATCCGTACCGTGGTTGTTTTTCCGGCACCGTTGGGGCCGAGGAACCCGAAAGCCTCGCCTTCACTGACATGGAACGTCAGGCCGTCGACCGCGGTAATGTCGCCGAATTTTTTCGTGAGGTTTACTGCATCGATCATAGCCCAGCACCGGATATCATCGCTGAAGTTGCGGGGAGCATTTTTGTGCGTTACTCAAAAGCATGTCATACATTTTTTGTTCTAAGCCAGACTTTCATAACATCTTCCCGAATTCATCCGGGCACTGCCATTCATGAAGTTCACCACCGTACCTGGGCACCTGCATGTCGGTACCGGGGAACCCAGAACGCTACGAATATTACCATGTACACAATTTCAAAGACGGTTACGATAAGAACAGTACTGAATGGTGTATTCCCATTAAAATAAAACACACCAAAGTTCATAACGACCACCAGTGTCAATACCCATATGACTATTCTTTTCACGAACGTTATCGGAAGGAATTTTCCGATTTCATCTTTTTTTGCATCCATGGTAAACTCCCCGGTTGTTGTAATTCCCATGAAATCCTGATCCAGAACAATCTGCGATCTTTGTTTTTTCCGGCACCTGCCGGCCCGGTGCCCGATACCGGAAAGGTTCAGTCTCATGCAATCTCCTCAACTTTCGCAAATTGTTCTTCTGCCATTTTCGTAGCTGTACCAGCTGGAACTTCAGGCCCTCTTTCTCACAACAAAGTAGGCAAGAGCGCCCGTCACCCAGGCGATTAACAGGCCGATTCCCACGCCGCGGAAATACTGGTTCCCGGAAATGTACCCGAGCGAAATAAAAATCACGCTGAGGACAAGCTCAAGCCCTACGAGCTTGAGGAATGTCGAGAGCCATTTGTCCATGCCTTCTCTTGTATCTATTTTTTTGTCAGGTGCTTGTTCATCCATTGTAAATCCCCCGGTTGTTGTAATTCCCATGAAATCTTGTTCCAAGACAATCTGCGATCTCCGCTTTTTCGGGCACCAGCCAATCCAGTGGCCAATATCGGAAAATTTCAGGTTCATGCAATCTCTCTCTTTTGCGAATAGTTTTTCTGCCATTTTGATGGGTTTCCGGTTTGTTTCATTTCACCCGTGCACTGCCACTGCATGAAGTTCACCATTTTACCTGGGCGCCTGCACGTTCATACCGGGGTATCCAGAAGACGAAGGCAGCAGCCAGGGATATCATCTCAATAAGACTTATCATAAGAACGATGGGTAATGACAGTTTTTCGTGCCAGTAGAACACTATCAGGTTAATCAGGAGCAAATCCACGATTATATACAAAAGCATTCTCTTCGTAAACGTCAGCGGAATAAATATGCCAATTTCATCTTTTTTTGCATCCATGGTAAATCCTCCAGTTGTTATAATTTCCGGGCAATCCTGTTCGGGAATAACTCGCGAGTTTTGTTTTTTCGGGCACCAGCCAATCCAGTGACCAATTTCAGAAAAATTCAGTCTCATACAATCTCCTTCACTTTCGCGAATAGTTCTTCGGCCATTTTCGTGGGATCTGCAGTCTGGGACAAAGGAATTTTCAATTCGTCGGCATATCCCCAGAGCAGTTCGATGCATTCGGTAAACTCTTCGCACGTCCCGCAATCTCCGTCGTGCTCGTACCAGACCTGGACGCCGTGTTTTTCGGAAATGAAGATGACTGCGTCCGTATCCATCGGGATCGAACGGCCGATGAGGATACCGAGTTGCGGGTTGATTTTAACGATCGAAATCTTGTTGGCCTTTGCCATTGTCCAAAGGGCCGTCTCGATCTTTCCATCAATCGCAAGAAGAGCTTTTGAGACCGCTTGTCGGGAGATCCCGAGGCTCGTTGCGATGGTGATGTTCGGTACCCGGTCACGCCGCAATTTCCAGAACTCAAACCATTTCTCGTTTGTCAGCATATCTGCAAAGTCAACTTATGTGGGTTGACAA